>ERZ1034984.29-NODE-29-length-145690-cov-96.523645_pt1 | contig 145690 bp, 184 predicted proteins | sample MGYA00520589_ERZ1034984 | MGnify/ENA primary metagenome ERZ1034984 (study PRJEB33766, sample SAMN09781790) | gut metagenome | biome: gut microbiome | host: Homo sapiens | place: Madagascar | study: EMG produced TPA metagenomics assembly of the PRJNA485056 data... | reverse complement strand
AATTTCAGCCTGGCGATACTGTCACCATCCGCACTTGGGACGATATGCTTTCTCAATATGGCAGCCTGGGTGGACAAGTAGGGATTAAAACCCCTTATGTAGCCTTTAACTATGATATGAAACAGTATTGCGGTCACTCTTTCAAAGTCAAAAGTGTCCGGCCATCCTTTAACAATAAACATTGGATCTATACATTAGACGACGGCCACTATTTCCCTTTTACTGAAGACATGTTCGTTTTTGCCCCACCTGTTCCTGCTTCTACCATTTCCTTCGATGATCTTATGAAAGGAGTTGCGCAATGAATTTCCCTACCTACCCCGTTGGCACCCTCGTTCAAATCATTTCTGCCGCAGAGTTTGACGCCCTTCCCAAAGATGATGATGGCTGTGCGCTGTTTCTTGATCCCTTTTCTAATGGTACCGCAGATTATATGTCCCCTAAACGCCGTTCTCTTTGTGGCAGCATCGTGCAAATTGCTCGTAAATTTTGCGCTTCTGACTTTTACTTCTTAAAACCCTACGATCTCTCCACCGCTGTCGATCCCTCCGCCGCTGCCAGATTCTCTTGGAACACCAATCTTTTCACCCCCAATGAATTCCACCCCTATGGCACCCCGGTTCCCGTTTTCCCTGTTTCCTTTGACGATTTCCTGAAAGGAGGCATTTGAATGCCAGCCCCCTACCCCACCTACCACGTCGGTGATCGCGTCATCGTCCGCCAGTGGGATTCCATGATGGAAGAATACGGCTCCGATTCTCACGGTGGTATCGCTGTTCATCCCAATAAACTTTCTTTTGTTTTTGGCATGAAGCATTACTGCGGCAAAGAGTTTATTGTTGCCAGAATAATTCATAATAAAGATCTTCCTGATGAACCCACTTATTTTCTCAATTATTCACCGGATGTTCATGTAGACCTTAATGATGGTAGTTCTCCTCGCGGTTGGTTTTTCACCTCTGCCATGCTCCTCCCCGCAACCCTCCCCCATGAACCCACTATTACCTTCAATGATTTACTTCAAGGAGTCCAATAACTATGGATGCTGTCTTTAACTCTGCCGATTACCCTACCTACCACGTCGGAGATAAAGTTACCATCCGCCAATGGGATGATATGGAATCCGAATTTGGTTCGAACAGATATGGTGCCATTAAAACCCCACAAGCTTTGTTCACAGAGCCTATGAAACAATATTGCGGAAAGACACTCCCTATTGTTCGTATAGACCCCTTTTCACCTCCGAGTTTTGATTTTTATTATCTCGGCGGTAGTTCTAGGATTTTTTCTTCCCCCATGTTTGAACAATCTTATCCCACAGTTGTCTGCGCCTCCACTCTCTCCTTCGATGATTTATTGAAAGGAGCTACCTCATGAGCTTTTATTCTGAACTCAATCAGGATATCTGTTTCTGCATGTCCAAATGTCAAAACAAATCCTGTCCCCGTCACCCAGTTCATATCAACTGGCAAATTCCCAAGCATAAATACTACGGCGCTTCCATGGCCGATTTTGCCAACCACACCCCTCCGTGTCCCAACTATCAACCTCAAAAATAAAACAGTCTAACAAGGTATAGAATCATTTGCTGATTATATTTCAGTTCATGTTTTCACTCTTCGGTTATATCCAAGAGTTCGAATTTGTTACCGGGTCCCCTCAGGGGGTCACCTTTTGGATCAGGTCCGTCGTCTGCAGACGACGCGCCTCCATACGGTTTCGAGATGTCATCAAAAGATTAGTCGCAATACAAAAATCTACGTTAATACGTCCTTCGCAAACCCGACCTCAGATCCACCCAAGAAGACCGTTTCCCGCCAGCTTGTTCCCTGTTTTATTTTGAACCTATTTTTACCATCAGAAAGGATCAACCATTATGACCAAACTTACCTACACCCTCGCCATCATCAACGGCACTGTCTGCTATGAATGTCAGCCCTCCACCCCGCACGCCTTCTATTCGGGCGGCGGCTGGTTCGCCCCGTTCTGCACCGTCCTCGAACTCACCCGCAAAAACACCGTCAAAGCATAACAAATATCCAATATCCATTTATCCCATATCACAGAAAGGAACTTTCAAAATGACTCAAAATCTTACTCTTGTCACCCAAAAGCCTTTTGGCTCTCTGACCTGCAACTTCTATAAAGATGATGCCATTGAAAACGAATTTTATATGACAAGGCGTCAGATTGGTGAAGCACTAGGCTATGTAAAAGCTGATGATGCTATTCAGCAAATTCATGATCGAAATAAAGACCGTCTTGATCCACTTTCAACAACCCTCACTTTGGGGGGTGTTGAAGGAAATAGATGGGTAAATCGAAATACTCGTGTCTACACCCTCCGCGGTGTCATGGAAATCTGCCGCTTCTCCCGCCAGCCCAATGCTGATAAATTCATGGACTTCGTATGGGACGTTATGGAATCCCTTTACTATGGCCGCAGTGTCCTCGCCACCCCGGACCAAACCTCTGCCGTCGCCATGCAAACCATCCAGGCCCTCGTTGATTCCACTCTCAAAACCCAGGCCGAAACCACCCGCTGCATGGTCACAATGACCTCCACCCTCGCTGCCCTCGCCAACCACTTCACCGGTACCGTTCCCGCTCAGCAGCCTGCCCCGCAGCCCGTCACCGTCACCCCCAAGGATTATACCGTCCACGATGAACCCGCTCCCAAACCCAAAAACGAATCCACCCCGGCACCTGCTCCACAAAAGCCAAATGCTTTTGTTGCTGTAACTCCAAAATCTGCATCCGCCCCCGTTACCTGGCGTGATGAAGTCTACCAAACCATGGATAAAATCATCCGCAACGCCCCGGAGCTTTATCCCTCCCGCCGCGATATCCTCAATCAGATCTACGCCAAAATGAAACGGGATTACGGCTTTGTCCAGGAGCAGGAACGCATCAACTACCGCAAAGCCCACGCCTGCACCTCCTACCTCTCCACCATCCAAATCATCGGGGCTTCCACCACCTACCGCGAAATCTTTGATTCTATTTTGAACGATATCTATAACGATGCCATCATTAAGCACGTCCGCAAAAACGATTCCAACCCCAATTCTCAGCTCCCCCTCGGTGTCCAGCGGGAACTCGGCCTCATCAAAAACGAACCCTGCATCATCAAGTCCCCCACCACCGACCTTGATTCTCAGCCCGTCCCTGCTCCCCTCCCGGACGAACCCAAAAACTATAAGCCCATCCCCTCTCAGTCCCTCCTGGATGAACGTGCCGCCGCCATCAATGCCGCCATCGCCAAGGCCGCTGCCATCTACCATGATACCTCCTGCAACTTCTCCGTCACCTACCGCAATGTCTATAAAAATATGAATACCGATTGGGACGAAGTTCATACCCAGTTCCGTGCCCGCTATCACCGCGGTGCCCAGCAGCTCAAAACCCTTGTCATGTACAGCGGTGTCCTGTTTGACCGTTTCAATACCGCCGTCACTGCCTACATCAATGCCGCATCCAAGCCGGATCTTGAATCCGCGCCCGCAAAGGAGGCTTGAATATGTCCACCCTCACCGTCCCCGTCCAAACTGAGCAAACCCTCACCGGCACCTACGCCAAATCCGGCAATGATCTTTATTTTATCTCCGAAGACCCCGACCTCTTCCCGCCTAATCCCCGCACGGATTGGGATTGCTACTCCACATTCTATATCGCCCCCAACCGTTATTTCTCCGGTGATAAACCTGTCAGCGCTTTTGTCCCTGATGTCAAAGCCGGCATTGAATCTGAATACGTCAAGCTCCCCATCTATGCCTACGTTCACTCCGCCATCGCTCTCTCCACCACGCCGTTCCATGATGATTTTGATTCCGGCCTTGCCGGTTTCGCCGTCTGCACCCGCCAGAACGTAGCCGACCTCGGCTACTCCACCCCGGACTGGCGCTCTCGTGCGGAGAACGTGATCAAAAGTGAGCTTGAACTCTATCAGCAATACCTCAACGGCGAAGCAAAAACTCTCACCCTCTATCAATATAACCCCGATTCCAATGAGTGGGAAGAAAACGATTCCTGCGGCGGCTGCTATAACATCGAATCCGATCAGGACATGGTCGATGTCTTCTTCACCAACGCCGCCGTCCTCGACCACCCCGATTTTGAATCCTGAACCCCTACATACAAAAAGGAAGTTGATCTTATGCTTTACACCGTCAACGGTCACGAATATTCTTCCGATTCCACCCCCAACCAAAAAATTCTCGACCAGCTTATCAACCGCGAAGTCTTCTGCAATATGAACCAGGAAATGGATTTTATCCTTTCCGCCCTCGCTACCGGCGCTGATATCCCGGAAGCTCCTCCCTTCGATGAATCCGATTATGAATCCGCACTCTGTGATGCCTCCCCCGAAACCTGCTCCGAGTGCGGTTCTTCCAGCTGCTTTGATGAAGTTGACGTCACGGATCTCGATGATTCCAAATTCCAAAACCCAAATTATGATTCTAACGCCCCGGAACCTGTTGACCCCTATATCTGCCCCGTCTGCGGCCTCACCTATCCCACTCTCGCCCAAGCCCGCGCCTGCTGCGGCGATGAAACCGTTCATGTCTGCCGGGATTGCGGCGCTGTCTATTCCGATGACGAATACGACGACCTCGATACCACCCCGCCCGAAATCTTTGAATGGTGGGCAGTCTCCAACTGGCTTGGCGAACAGCTCAAAGCCCGCGGTGAAGTCGTTCTCGATTGCTGGGGCAAGTCCTACTGGGGCCGCCAAACTACCGGTCAGGCTATCTCTCTTGATTTCGTTATCGCCTCCATCGCTAAGGAAATGCAAATTCTGGATGGCCAGCCCCATTCCTGGGCACCCAAACCTCAGCCCAAATCCGGCAGCCCCACCCCTATGCCGAATCCTATCATCCCTGACGCTGCTTGTTACGGCGCTCATACTGTTTAATGAGGTGATTTCCTATGACCTTCCAAGACCTCTACCTCGGCCAGCACGTCCGTATCCTCTCCTGGGATGAACTCAGATCCATCAGCTGTGATGATATTGACTATGGTATCTACTTGCCGGACAGCACATTCTTTAATAAGGAAATGAAATACCTCTGCGGTGCTACTCTTACCATCGTAAACGAACCATGCAGCTTTGACGACGATAAAGATTATCTTTCTCCCGATATCTTCCAGTTCGATGATCCTTCTGTCACATTATTTGACCATCTCATTATCGGCAATCACCGCTGGCTCCTCTCACCCGCCATGCTCGCTCCTCTTAACGAATCCTCTTCCGTCATTCCTCCCGTCATCTCTTTTGACTAACTCCTTGCCGGAGGTGAACTTCCTCAATGAACCCTCTTAACCCTGCCGATTACCCTACCTACAACGTCGGTGATAAAGTTACCATCCGCCAGTGGGATGATATGGAATCCGAATTTGGTTTGGACGAATATGGTGGAATCAACGTCCCAAAAGCTTTCACAGAGTCTATGAAACAATATTGCGGACAGACACTCCCCATTGTTCATGTAACCCATCATGTACCTCCAACTTTTGATTCTTATTGTCTCGACGGTAGTTCTAGGATTTTTTCTTCCCCTATGTTCGAACAATCCAAAACCCAATCCGTTCCACCCTCTTCTCTCTCCTTTGATTCTCTTCTTCAAGGTGGTGACTTCTTTTGATTCCTCCTGAAACAACCGATCTTTTTTACCCCACCATCCTTCCTAACCAAGAAATTCTCTTTCCCTCCTTCGCTCAATGTAAAGCTCTCTATGATGATTTTCGCCAAAGCTCTGATCTGCGCAAACAATTCATCGCTGACCGTATGAACTTATCATGGGGTCGTTCCATTTTCTGTCCTGTTTCTGACGTTACTGCTGTTTCCCGCGGTGATTTTGATTCCCCTCAAATCGTCACTGCCACGGGTGTTTGCAATCAAAATCTCTTTCAGTTCACCACCCAGGACGGCAAAATGTATTACGCTTCAAAAATTTATGCCGTCTACCAATCTCTTATGGAATCCTCCCCCGTGCCTACTCCTCCCTCTTCCATTTCCTTCGATGATTTACTTCAAGGTGGTGCTTAACCTATGCCGTCTTATCCTCACAAATTTCAGCCTGGCGATACTGTCACCATCCGCACTTGGGACGATATGCTTTCTCAATATGGCAGCCTGGGTGGACAAGTAGGGATTAAAACCCCTTATGTAGCCTTTAACTATGATATGAAACAGTATTGCGGTCACTCTTTCAAAGTCAAAAGTGTCCGGCCATCCTTTAACAATAAACATTGGATCTATACATTAGACGACGGCCACTATTTCCCTTTTACTGAAGACATGTTCGTTTTTGCTCTACCTGTTCCTGTTTCTACCATTTCCTTCGATGATCTTATGAAAGGAGCCACATAATGAGTCCGTATTTTCCTCAAGTCGGTGATTTTGTTATGATCCGCCCTTGGGATGATATGGTAAAAGAGTTTGGCACTGATTTCTATGGGGACATCCCAACGCTTCCTGCCACCATCTTTCAAAGTATGAAACAATATTGCGGTCATTTCTACACTGTTGAAAGTGTAACCACTACCGCTGTTGGCTCCTGGTGCTCTTTTGCGGATGTAAGCTATGATTTTCCTGTCTGTTCTCTTGTGTTACCCGTCTTTGAATCCACTCTCACCTTTGATGACCTTCTGAAAGGAGCTTCTTAATGGATTTCAATCCTCAGCCCGGTGATACCGTCACTATCCGTACATGGGATGACATGGCAGAAGAATACGGTTTGAATGAAAGGGGTGAAATTAAAACTCCGTATCTCACCATTTTGAACAGTATGAAACGATTCTGCGGCCACTCTTACATTGTAAAAGAGGTTTGCTATACATCTGATAGACGAATGTATTCTTTTTACGATTGCCATTTTTACTTCCCTATCTGTGCTCTTGTCGGTTATTCTCCCTCCCTGCAGCCCATCCCCATTTCCTCCATCTCTTTTGATTCCCTCATCCAGCCCCTCATCACCCCCTGAAAGGACCACTCCAATGAAACAATTTTTCCAAACTGACCCGGACACCCGCCAGTACTGCCGTGCGCTCTCTCCCACTACATACCAGTTCACCGATATCGTTCCTTTTCACTCCAAAGCGGCTTCTCTCTACCGTGATTATTATGCCGTTGCCGCCGAAACGATCGACCTCTCTGCCTATACCATCCGCCAGCTGGAACAGGCCGTTGAGCCTTATTACTGTTCTTTGCGCGGTCTTGTCGCCGCCTATGGTTCTGATACCACCTTGCCGGAAATCCTGCAGATCATCGCGGAATGTGTCTTTGAAAACATCGAAACTCCAAAACTTGTTTCCCCTGCTGCTGATTATCCCCGTGTTGTCTCCTACCAACGCCAGTGGATTTCCCGCCAGGAATCTACCCCCGGCCTTCCCAAAACAATGTTCAAATCCCTCACCGATTCCGCCACTGCATCTTAAATTAAGGAGATGATTCTATGTCTTACTTCAACCGCTACACTCTCGATGTCTTCCGCGATGATACCCCCGCTTTTATCCCGGAGCAAACCCGCTGTGCCATCCAGCATGAACTCCAAACCCTTTACGCTGATGCTTCCCCTTGCCTCAGACCCTTCGATCCTTCCGCCTATTTTTATGATGACGAGAACGATATCCTCACCTTCGACTCCGAAAACGAATGTCCGTTCGATGTCGCCAACGATATGATCGCCCTCTCCCGCTCCTTCCCTTCCCTCACCTTCCGTATTACCTCCAAAGGCGAATGTGACGATGACTACTGGCGTCAGTATTTTGTCAATGGCAAAACCTGTACCTGTCTCGGCAAAATCGAAATCACTTACACCCTCTATGACCCTCGCAATCTCAAAGCCCCGGACTGATAACCGTACCACTTCCCGTTTTTGTAATATTTTCCACCACCTTGTTTTATTTTTAACATTGTTCTATAACAAAAATTAAAAGGAGTACATAATTATGAAAATCGTCAACACCGGCATCAAGTACCAGATCTACGATGATTCCCTTCGCACCTTTGATTCCCTGCCCGCCGCCACCTACTGCGTCCGTTTCTCCAAGCTCAGCGGCTTCTATCTGGAATCCCGCCCCAATATGCAGGTCAACGAAACTGTCTATGGCCCGCATGAATCCAAGGTCGAAAAAGTCATAGCGTCCTACAACGCTTTCCCGCGTTCTCTTGGCGTCATCCTCAGCGGCGCAAAAGGTATCGGCAAGTCCATGTTCGCCCGCCTGCTCTCCACCCGCGCCATCTCTGCCGGCTTGCCCGTCCTCATTGTCGATGAAGCCATCCCTGGCATCGCCTCCTACCTCGAATCCATCGACCAGGAAGTCATGATCCTCTTTGATGAATTCGATAAAACCTTCGCCCACCCCTCCGATAATGATAAAACCGATCCTCAGTCCACCATGCTCTCCCTGTTCGATGGCACCTCCAATGGCAAGCGCCTCTTCGTTGTCACCTGCAATGATCTCAAAGGTCTCAATGATTTCCTCGTCAACCGCCCCGGCCGTTTCCACTACCACTTCCGCTTTGATTACCCCACCGCCGATGAAATCCGCACCTACATGCAGGATAAGCTCAAGCCGGAATATTATGACCAGATCGATGCCGTCATCGGTTTTGCCGGTCGCGTTGACCTCAATTATGACTGCCTGCGTTCCATCGCCTTTGAACTCAACACCGGCCTGCCTTTCACGGAAGCCATCAAGGATCTGAACATTGTCAACCTCAACGCTGAGCACTATAACATCACCATGAAATTCGCAAACGGTGTTGTCTATACCACCAGCAATGTCCGCCGTGATCTCTTCGATCCCTCTTCGGAAGAATACGTTCGCTTCTTTAACAAAAACGGCGATTTTATCTTCGAAGTCACCTACAACAATGATTCCGTTCAGTTCGATAAAACCTCCGGTACTCCCTTTGTTGAAGGCAAGGATCTCACATTTGAATACCGCCACATCTCCGATGATGAACTCTCTGACCCGGATGAAAAGGCTTGCTATGATGCCATCGCCCAGATCAAATCCACCACTCCCGCCGCTCTCACCTTCCGCCGCACCCGCTCCCGCGATATCCACTACGCCGTCTAAAGGGGGTTGTCCCAGTAGCAGCCGTCAGCATCGACACGGTAGATTCTTACAATTTTACGGGGGTATGAATTATGTTGATTAAGAATATCAAGTGGGATACAGATGGTGATATAGAGGCTCTTGCCTCTTTGCCAACTGAGGTTTGCACGCCGTCGTTTTTACGAGAGGAACAGTATGACGATATCGAAGAATTCCTCGATGATGTCTCGGACTGGCTCTCGGACGAATATGGCTGGTGCCATTTCGGATTCGAGACGGAAACCAACGATGGAGGAATTATCAAATGCGATACGCTGCCTGAATAAGGCAGAGAGGAGAAAATATCATGAACAATACAATCGTTTCTCCTGCCGAATATTTCGAACAGGTAAAAAGCCGAAAGCAGACAATGACGGATGCCGGACTTTCTCAACTATATGAGAATTGCATTGCTCTTCTCGAAGAGTATCAGCGTTCCGGACAAATTGCTGCGCAGAAAAAGCTGCTTTTCCACATCGACAATATCACACGAGAAAAGAAGCTGCTTGACCTCGGCATTGATGCCTTTGTCTACAAAAGTGATGTGGACGATTTTATCCATATGGTAGACAACAAGGTCGTCAAAATTGTGGAGCTGGAGAATTATCAGCGGCGGATTCCGGAAGAAATCATTCAGAAAATCGAATGCTGCAAGGGTATTTTCGATAAGATGTATGTAGTCTTCACGGATTACACAAAGCGCGAGGAGCGAAGAGTCGAGGCTATCAAAAGAGAAAAAGACCCCATTCTTTTTGGGACTTTCCAAGATACCGCAACAAGAACCGTGGTAGAACGCTTTTATTTCATCGGCGATTGGACGGATGAATATTGCGATTTAACATTGGATAAGATGGTTGCCATTGTCAAAGAAAAGGCTGACAAGGACATCGTAAAGAAGTTCTCTACGCCGGAAAGCATCCGCGAGTTGAGCGACCAGCTTAACAATCTGGATGAGTCCATGAACGGGTTGTACCGCCAACGCGAAAAGGCTCCCGCACCCAAGAAAGGGTTCTTCGACCGAGTACGCACAGCGTTTCGTTCTCTGAAAGGAGAATGAAATGGCAAAAGTGGATTTGACCGAGGACGAAGTTTATTCGCAACTTCGCTCTGTTTCTAATTCAAAAGGAAACGATATTTATGATGCTTTACGTTCTGCCGATATTCCTTGGGACTTTTCTTCTTCTTTTACTTTGCTTCGTATTGTTCGCACAGAAGCAGAATTGACACCGCTTATTTTTACTGGTGATGCAGAGACCGTCAACTTTATGAAAGAGGTTGCGGAGGTAGAAGAAGGAAAGAGATGCGATTGCTGTGGTCAGCTTATCACAACACCATTATGGGATATGCCCTATGGTTCATTGTGTGATGAATGCAGCAAACGCCTTGACGAGCAGGTTCACGGCAAATACGAAACGCCTTGGCAAAAAGTAGACCAGGGAAGGGAAGAGCGTTCCACTCCTTGGTGGTTTGACCTTTGAAGTCAGAAAGGAAACGAATGAGCAGATGGAATGTTTTTTTGTAGCGAAAACGCTTCTTATCGTATTTATTATCGCCAAATTGAGATTAAGGGGGTTATCCCATGTCCGCCACAAATCCGCTTTACGATGAAGAACTTCACTGCTGTCACTGCGCTTATCATGGCATCAAATGTAAGCGTGCCAATAACACCACTGTCAATCTTGTTTCGGATTGCGCCCATCCTCACTACGGTTCCTATCAGGGCATCTGTTCTGATTTTGCTCCCAATCCCAACTACCCGTTCTACTTCAAAAACTGGACAAGCTTCCAGGATTATTTTGATCACGCCGCCCCGGATATCCCCCGTCCCAACCTGGCCGACCAAACTGCCGCCGCTGTTTTCTGTTTCAATGGCGATCGCAGCACCCTTTACTTTGTCAGCCAGAACGATTTTATCTTCGGCAACCTCTATCAGGATGGTAAGCTCCGCACTGTCTATCGCCAGGTCAAAACCAAAAACATTCATTCTTCGTCCGGCTATTCCTACCCAACCGAAGCCTGTGATTTCACTCCTCTGCCCCAAGGTGCATCCGTTCCGCCGGAAGCCATCTGCACCACCACGCCCGCCTATCCGCCTCTAATCTACACCCCGCCTCTCACCACGGAACAGGATTGTCCTTACCCCTATGATGAAACTTTTACCCCAAAAGTTTGGGAAGGCAATGATTTCATGCCGCCGCCCACCGTCTGCCCCTGGGGTCCCAACGTCCACCGCTGGCTCTCTTATTTCGGCAAGGGCTACACCTCAGCAAAGGATGATTCTCCCCTCAATCTCTACTGTGCTCCGTCCGCTGGCATCCGCCTGCAAGTTACCGGTCCCTACTTCTACTTAACGGAAACTCACCCCGGTGCCGAGCTTCTTTTCACCAACAATGAATCCCATCGCAACTTTCTGGCTCAAAACTACCCTCTTGCCCACCGCGATATGTCCAGGGACCGTGCCCTGCAACTCCTCTCCCGCACAAAACCGGATTGCAAACTCTGGCAGATTTTGCGTGCTCACTGCCTTCCCCTCGTCCAGTTTGCCCATGATTTCACTCAATAAAAACAAGGAGCTGACCCACTCCCCTCATGTCTTCCCGTCTCGACCCTCTCACCCGCAACTACTACCGCCGCAATAACTATCAGCAAACGGCGGGCTACCCCAAGCGTGAGTGGACCACCGAGGAAATGAATCTCATCCTCGCCCACTCCGTCCCGGATCGCGAGTTTTCCGCCTGTATCCAGCGCAGCGTCCAGTCCATTCAGGTCATGCGCTGCCGTCTTCGTTCCAAATAAAACCCAAATTTTCAAAATCCAAGGAGGTAATACTTATGTTAGGTGGTTTTGGTTTAATTCTCGGTATCGCTGGCTTGTTCGGTTCTGCCGCGGCATCCGGCTATACATCCAATGACATTAAAGATTTTAATGCCCTCGGTGCCCACCAGCGCTCCATCTCGGAACCCACCCCGGAAGAGAAAGCCATCTATGAAAAATGGCGTGGCAAGCGTTTCAACAATCGCAAAGAGACATTCTACACATGTATGCAGGAACATCATGTTGATTACGCTGACGGCCATCGTATCTGGTGGCAGCATATCTTTGAGGATGAAAAAATTGAAGTCAACCCCAATTACCTCGACCGTATCAGCGGTGTGCATGACCGCGCTCTGACCTATAAGGCAGAACAAATCGGCAAAAAGCGCCGCGGCTGGTAAGGCAGGTGAATTCTTATGCCCATCAAATTTCTTCTTCTCCTCCTTATGTTTTTCTCCCATCTCATTGCCGATTACAATCTCCAGGGAATCCTCGCCGATTTCAAGCAGCGTTTGTGGTGGAACATGAAATTTTCCGCCAAGATCACCCAGGAACAGTACCCCTATGATTACATCACCGCCCTCATCGAGCACTCCTTCATGTGGTCGGTCTGTATCATGATTCCCCTTCTGGTTTACTCCCTGTTTCTTCCTTATAACCCTCACACAATCGTCTATCTCTCTTCTGCCATTCTCACCAATACCGGCATCCATGCCCTGATCGATAACGAAAAAGCAAATAAACTCTCCATCTCTCTCACAACCGATCAGCTCCTCCACGCCCTCCAGATCTTCGCCACCTGGCTGCTCTTCGTTCTGTTCTATTAAAAAAAATAAAAACCAGGGTCGCAAAACCCTGGCGTACATCCTCCCATTCAAAGGAGCCTTATCATGAATTCTATCCCTCAGTCCTCCCAACAGCTTGTTGAGCTGCTCAAATCCAAATCCCTTCACATCTCTGCTGCCGAAAGCTGCACCGCCGGCCTCTTCTCTTCCTCTCTCGCCAGCATCCCCGGTGCATCCAGCGTTATGGAGTATGGCTTTGTCACTTACTCTGCCGCTGCCAAAGCGAATCTTGTCTCTGTCAAACCGGATACCATCAAGAATTATACTGTTTATTCCGGTCCTGTCGCTGCCCAAATGGCAATCGGCGCAGCTCAAAAATCCGGCGCAGAGCTTGGCGTTGGTATCACCGGCATCGCAGGCCCTCATGCAGAATCTCAGCCTGCCGGCACTGTCTATATCGCTGTGGCCAATTCAGAGATCCAAAATGTTTTTGTCCGCCGTTATCTTTTTCAGGATCATGACCGCAACATCATCCGCCAAAAGGCAGTTCTCGCTGCTATGGATCTTGTCACCGCCGTCATCACTTCCACCGGCCGCCAACCCCACTTTGCCTGGTCCTGCAGTCCTGCCATCATCCATACTGTAACCGAATCCAAAACCCACTCATTCTAACCACTATACAATAAGGTAGGTAATTTGCTATGAATAGAGAACGCCGTTCCAGAATTCGCGGTCTTATCAAGGCTTTCAAGGATCTCTCCTCCACCATCCAGAACGATCTTTCCTCCCAGGTTCAGGACCTGCACGATCTTGAGGAAGAAGCATTCGATAATATGCCGGAATCTATGCAGGATTCCGACCGCGGCACCGCCATGCAGGATGCCATGGATGAACTTCAGTCCGCCGTTGACCTCTGTTCCGAAGCCTCCGATGCCATTGATTCCATCGTAGATTCTTTACAGGCCGCTACAGAATGATTTTCCCTTCCCATCAGGTAGTCTACCGTGCAGTGCATTTCGTCCGCCAATACGCCCAGCGCCCAAAACCCTGGGTAGTTGATTCCGTTCTCCCACCCCATCACGGTGTGGGTTCCGCATCGCAGCCGCTCTGCCAGTTCCCGCTGGCTCATCCCGTTTGCCTTGCGCCACTCTCGTATAATTTGCCCAATCTCCATATTTTCGTGTCCCCTTTTCAATGTTAGTACAGGTTTCAGTTCTAGTATTTTGAATTCCTTTGTGCTATACTCGCATTATACAACAAATAGTTGTAAATTACAACTATTGGGATTAAATTCCCACCATTTTCCAGTCCATCTTTTCGGACGTCAACTGATAAGGAGGAGCCATGAACACACAAACTATTACCCTTGCCCAGCTTGCCACCGCCTGCCAAAACGCAGCTTACATCAATGTCCACCTCTACACCCCGGCCATGTCTTCCCTTTCCATCTTCAAGCCAGATCAAATCCGCTTCATGTCCGCCTCCACCGGCGTCCCGCTGCTTCGCTTCCAAAGCAAAACCAGCACTATCGTCCTGCAGGATCTCAGCATTCAGGCCGCCATCACCCCCAGCACTCCCGGCAACGAGATCCCTTTTGGCCGCTGTACCTACTCCTACACCACCTATGATTTCGCCCTGGACGGTGTAAATTATTCCGTAAATATTTTTCAAAAAACTTGAAATCTACTGTTGACTTCTTGTATTTAATATGGTATTATAATCTCACAAGATTAAGCAAAACAAAAGTAAAGGAGGTTTCCCGCTATGTTCAAACCCAGTACATCGGTTCCCAAGTTTGGCGAAATCCGGCTGGGCTGCACCCCGCAAGACCACGCCCTGCTCGGTACGCACAAGTACGTTGGCATTCATCCCTATCTGGTCGTCAGCAATGATGTTTATAACAAATTCAGCGGCCAATGTGATGTTATTCCCTTCACCACCAAGCGCTTTGCAAGTGCCAGTCCAACGCATGTTGATTACCCAGCCGGTTCCATCCGCGGCCTTACGCGGGATTCTACCCTCGTGGTTGAAGCACGGGATACTCTCCTGAACTCTCAGCTTGGTGAACCGATTGCCCGCTTCTCAGATGAAAACTGGCAACAGGCCAAAAAAGCGTTCCTCACTCAAAATCCATTCCTTACCCGCTGGGTCATCCCGGAACCGCGCCCAACGCCGGTCGCATAGTTTTCTCTTTACATTTCCTGCCTACATACGTTATACTATAAATAATTATCTGAAAGGCAGGATTTGTATGGGTAAAACTATCATCGAACGATACAACAATGATTCCGCTCGTATCGCTCGTTACCAGCAGCTTATTTCTGATTTCACCAATGCCTATTCTGCGGTTAATCATGGCAAAGGTCTTCCGCAGTATATCCAAAAAATCATTCCCCAAATGTCCTACACGGTCGAAACTTATGAGCACAATTACGGCGTCCGGTTCGAATCCTTTTCCTATCAGGAATACGCCGCATTTTATGAGAAAGCGATCGTCGGCAGTTCGTCAAGTGTGGTCATCAATCGCAATAAGCTAACTCTTCTCTCCTGTTACCTGGATTATCTGGCTTCTCAAAACATTCTCACCACGGCTCAAGTAACCAACCATCCGTTTCATCAGCTCTTCAAGGATTCCCCGTCCGATAGGATAAACAGCTCCCAAAAGCCGTCTCTTACTACAGTTGCCAACCCAGGCAAGCCCACTCTGCAGCAGTCCCTTGATGTCTATTCTCAACAAATGCTTTTCTCTGAGGAAGAATTTGAATCTCTGATGGATGCTATCTTCATTAACCGAGATCAGGACTATATGCCACGCGCAATTTATACTCTTGCCTGGTGCGGCGTAAAGGTCAAAGATATCGCGCTTATCAAAAAAGCGGATGTCGATCTTGCCAGAGGGATTATCTACGCTACAAAACAAAACCATCTCACTCGTGATATCGTCATTCCCTCCTCCTTTTGCCTTACTAACCTCGAAAATGCTATGACCGCTGCATCAATCCTGGTTTCTTGTCGTGACGGCATGCGCGAAGCTCCTTTTTTTGGCCGTGATGGCTATGTAATTCGTGGGTTAAAAGGGAGCAGTAAGGCTGAAAAGCCGGACCCGGATGCCAATGGTTACTATATCGTCAACAACATCAACCGTATCTACTCTCTGCGCCGGGAAAAGCTTCCCGAAAACAACCCCTTCAAAAACAAAAAAGTTCTTGTCAGCTCCTGCTATAAATCCGGCCAATTCCTGCGCCTCTTCAAAACAAAGCAGCCGATAGAAAAACTCTGGGGTGTCTACAGCAATGATTTTGTTTATTCTTACAGAAAGTGGCTGTCCTATAAACAGCTCAACTTAAAATAATGCTCTTTTCCCATCGTGGGGCATCTTCGTCCCACATTTTTTCATCATCATTAAATACAAGTTTTCATAAACTATACTTTTAGGAGGCTTTCCCCATGACTACCGAAACTATGACCATCCACCGCGCTCTGGTAGAACTTAAAACGATTGATTCCCGTATCATCAAAAAGATCGATTCCGCCAAGTTCTGTGTCGCCGCCAAAGCCAAAGCTACCAAGCTCGGTGCAATCACGGTGGATGAATTCAAAACATCCGCTCAGGCCAGTTATGATTCCGCTATGGATCTCATCAATCGCCGCAACGCCATCAAAGCCGCTGTCTCCAAGTCCAACGCGGTCACAGAAATTTCAGTCAACAATAAAACTTATACCGTGGCCGAAGCTATCTCTCTCAAACAGCACGGCATGGAATATATCGACTATCTGCGCAGCCATATTCAGGCTCAGTATTCAAACGAAACCTCTCAGATCACTTCCGCCAATCTCCGTGTGGAAGCCAAGGCCGATGATATGGTCAAATCGATCTGCGGCGGCGATTCCAAAACCAAGGACGCCGATCCTGAAACTGTCGCCAAGATCCGCAACACCTATCTTGAACAGAACTCCATGGAACTGGTCGATGGCCTCACCAAAGGCTGTACTCAAATTATTGAAGACCTGCAGACCCAGATCGATTCCTTCAACAACGAAATTGATTCTGCCCTCTCTGTTTCCAACGCCGTTACCCAGATCACATTCAGCTACTAAGCTGTTTTGATACCATTTGCCTGTGTATCGAAAGCGTCAAACCACAAGCCGCTTTGTCCGCTGTGGAATAATGACAAAGTTAAAACTATAAACACCTGTTCCACGATCATTAGAATTATGATAAAAATATTGGTTCATTCCTCGCGGCTGCATTTTTTTGTATGCTCAGCCCGTCAGAATGAATGTATTTGCCCGGAAAGTTTAATGCTTAACGCTTAAACCTCAACGCTCAAATTTCAAACCTTATTTTTCATCAAAGTTTATTCCTCAACCCCCAAGGCTCAAGGCTCTATTAAATCCTTGGCGCAAGGTCATGTGCATGGCTGTGTCGGCACCTCGCTGTCCTCAAGGCTAGTACATGGGCAACGTGCGAAGGCGGTAGCACGTTAAAACAATCCGCCCTGGTATGATTCCCGGCAGGTCGGCTGCTTCACCGGTTCAATCCCGGCAGGAATTTCAGCATCCGCAGCTTAAAGCGGACAAGCGCCTAACTTGTAATCGGAAGATTATTGGTTCAATTCCAACCGGGCGCTAATCTGGGGTGTTCGTATAACGGTTCGTACTCCTGCCTTCCAAGCAGGCAGCGCCGGTTCAACTCCGGTACATCCCTCCACAACAGAATAACTTCATTTTGGTTTCACACCGTCAAGTCCCGTCACACCGGCACGGCCAACCTACGGCCGCACCGGGTAGCAAACGGCTCCACACCTCGGTCATATCCAGTGGTCAGCGGCTTTTTTCGGGGTTCTTGTTTCCATTCAGTTCAAACAGTTTGTCGAGCTGTCTGCGGCTGAAGATGTTCTGTTCGTATTTCCAAATGAACTGCGAAAAGCTTATGCCCTCTTTGTTATCAAACGCAAGCCACTTGTCGTAAATGGCGTTGTTACAATTTTCCTGTAACCGCGTATATCCAGGTGTTTGAATTTGAATCTATGTACCCGTCACCAGTACAAATATATGTACCATATCGCGGGGTGTCGTCTCCATCATGAATTTATTCTGTTATTATGCCAGGTTAGCTCAATTAGGCAGAGCAGCCGTTTTGTAAGCGGCAGGTTGTGGGTTCAAGTCCCCCACCTGGCTCCACCGTTCCGGTTCACTCCGGGGCGTCATGGCTCCCAGCGCCGGTCAAGTCTGGGGTACGCGGAGGGCAATCTCTCCGTCAAATCAGTGGGTGAAATAAACTCGCTGGACGCTTTATTCTGGTCTAACCCCCCAGATGCTAAAGCAATGGCAGAGCAGCGGCACACTGCCTCAAAACTATTCCGTTTGCACCTTCGGGCAGGTAACAGTCCACCTTGCCGGGTTCAAAGCCGTCTTTACGGCAGTCTTAACACGCAGCACCCGGCATGAAACCGATCGGCGGAACTTCCAGTTGGCTTCCAAACACCTTTCCAACTGGTGGCAAGACGGGAAAGTCCTCCGGGCTGCGGCGAGTGGTAAGCAGCGGTAAGTACCTATCGACATATGGCGAGACGGCTAAGCACGTCGCTGGTACCTCAAGGGTGGGATGCCCTTTTACACGGAGCAATACTCAAACTGGTTTAAGAGGCGTCCCTGCTAAGGACGTAGCCAACAGCCCCGCCTAAACCGGTCCTCCGGTTATAGATGAGATTTACAGGGAAACTCGTAAGTCCGGTTGGTTAGCCTAAGTCTGCTGCTCCGGCAACAGGAAACTACGTTGTGTACCAATAATATAGGCACCTTACTCATGCTCCACAAGTGGTAAGCTCTGCGGACGGCTCGTTAAACATCTCTGAGGGTAGGAGAAGTGCGAACGTCATGTCGAAAGGCTAAAACGGTATAACAACATTGGCGATGTGGACCACAGGGCGCAAGCCCTGACTTATTGATTTATTATTTGCGAAAGGAGTGCCTTGCATGAGCACTTGCGCTTGTGTTCTCAGTAAGAATGGCGAACGTCTGATGCCGACCATCCGTCTTGGCAAGGTGCGCCATCTCCTGAAAGACGGAAAGGCAAAAATTATTAAGCATCATCCGTTTACCATCCAGTTGCTGTATGACAGCGAAACGAATATTCAACCCATCGAAATCTGCGAGGATGTGGGTTACAACTACATTGGCATCAGCGTGAAAAGCCAATCTCACGAATATGTGTCTGTACAATATGATACATTGCAGGATGAGAAAGACTGCCACGATAGTTGTCGTAAGATGCGCCGCATCCGTAGAAACAGGTTACGTTACCGCAAGCCGCGTTTCGATAATCGTAAGCGTAATAAAGGTTGGCTTGCGCCCTCTCTTGAACATAAGAAAGAACTCAATGTTAATGTCATCAAGATGTATTGCAAGGTAGTTCCTATTACGCATGTAACTGTTGAAGTTGGTTCTTTCGACACAATGCTTGTAAAAGCCATCCAAGAGGGTAAAGCTATACCGGAAGGCGCAGATTATCAAAAAGGCCCTCGCTACAATTTGGCCACACTACGTGAAGCGGTTTTTTATCGCGATAAATATACCTGCCAAGTTTGCGGGCGCAAGGCTAATGAAGGTGCAATTCTGCATGTGCATCACATGTTCTACTGGAAGGGTCGTCACGGCAATAGTCTCAGCGAACTTCTTACTGTGTGTGAAAAATGCCATACACCGGCTAACCACCAACAAGGCAGCAAGCTCTACAGATTTGGTGAAAATATAAAGTTCGCCAATCTTTCCGGTGCGGCATTTATGAATACTGTGCGCTGGCAAATCGTCAATGAACTTTACACTGCTTTTGGCAAGCTGTTCGTCACATTCACTTATGGTGCGATGACCAAGGAAAAGCGGATTGCCTTTCATCTTGAAAAGTGTCATAACAACGATGCGTATGCAATGGGGAACTTTCATCCAGTTGACCGCTGCGCGTTTGAACATTATAAAAAGGTGAAACGCAATAACCGCATTCTCGAAAAATTTCATGACTCCCAGTACATTGACATCCGCACCGGCAAAGTGGCTAACGGCAGAAGCCTCTTTAACGGTAGAATCAACCGCAGCCATAAAAAGAATTCCGAGAACCTGCACAAGTATCGTGGGAAAAGGACTCGTAAAGGCTACCGTGCTCTACGCCGCAAAAAGGTAGCCCTCAATCCCGGTGACTTGGTTTCTCTTAACGGAGAAATTCTTGTTGTCCATAGCACTCATGCCGGAAAGAATGGTTATGTAGGCGTAGAATTCAAAGCTCCATCAAAAAGCGGCAAAAAGTCTGCCAGTCTCAAAAAACTAAAAATTGTTAAAACATCAAACTCCATGCACTCTGCGTGGACTAAAGTGTCTTAAAAACATTTGTACTTACTAGGTATATCTCAAATATACTCTTGGTCAGCGCATTCCTCACCGCCTAAGTCGCAGGCGACTATAGACGGTGTATCATGCCCCCATATCTCAATGGTAGAGAAGCGGCCTTATAGCCCGCCTAGCACCAGATTAGTGCGCAATCCCTGTTCAAGTCAGGGTGGGGGTACCAGCCTTACGGACTTGCCGTAAGGGATTGAAACCGTTTTTTGGGTGGTTCATCGGTGTTAACATAAAAACCACCGTTCGGTACGGCAGCACCGATCAAGAACCAAACCTGCCACTCATCATCCCGCTGGTCAACCGTGCTCATTTCGCACCGCACTCCGGTCATATCCGAGCGCTTATCCAGGTCGGTCGGGTTCATTGATTCCAACCAATCAATCATCAGCAGTGGGATGATTTTTATTTGGTGTCTCGCCCTTCACGGCGTTTCATATTCCCGGCAAAGTCTCTGGTACCTACAGGCACCGCCTTTACGGCCTGCCCCGCATACCGCTTCCTGGTCATACTCGGAAGATTACATTTGTCACGATGATGTCATCATACAAGTTCTCGCTGTGCGGCTCGAACTTGTCGTTTGCCGGGATTTTATTTTTGATTCTATTCAGGGGGAATTTATCTTGTTATATACAAAACAGGAAATTCAATCTTTCTCTGATGAATTTATTTATTCTCGTATGAAAGAACTATTATCCGCTCCTCTTTGTCGTGACATTCCTGAATCTGAACAAGTGGACTGTTTGTTTTGTCTTAAACGTTATGACTGTGCAAATTCTATCCCGCCAGAATTTTTTCAGCTTAATGATGAATTTCAACGGAGAAGATATATAAATCGAAGGAGAACTGCCAAATGAAATCCCGTCCCACTCCTGCCAACCTTTATACCACTCGCCGCATCGGCCTTAAGCATTGGCTAGACCACTGGCTAGACCCTGAATCCAAAACCCTTTTCTCTCAGGGCAAATACCCCACTAAACTAACCTATCAGGATCTTCCCGGCTGTTTTCTTTCCGGCACTTACTATGGCACCAGGGGTTATCTCCGTACTGATTCCATTAAAGGTCTTTGGTACCAGCCCTGTTATCACACCAATCACATGTTTAAGGACGATTTCCTTTACATCTCTTATCAGCACCCCACTTCATCTTTTCCTTTATTAGATATATACCTCTCCTCCCCTGATTCCAAGCTTTATGATGAAGTTATTTTCGGCGGTATTATCCCACGTTTTCTCCGCTTTGCAGAGCAGTATTCTTTGTATGATTGCACTTCCATCTGGTCACAGATCGAAGAAAAACGCGCCTGGCTCAAAGCTAACTATCCTACAGATTATCGGGCATCTGACAAATCGTGTGGAATCCACATGAATCGGCAAATGTGAACAAAAATTCACAAATGTGGAAAGGAGAAATATGCCGCCAAAAATTCTTATCGCATGTGAAGAATCTCAGACCGTCTGCAAAGCGTTCCGAAGTAAGGGATTTGAAGCATACAGCTGCGATATTCAAGAGCCGTCCGGTGGACACCCGGAGTGGCACATATTGGGAGATGCACTTGTTCCGCTGCGAGGTGGGATTGTAACCACAATGGACGGAAAAGAGCATGATGTAGGTATATGGGATTTGCTTATTGCGCATCCACCCTGCACTTACTTATCGAACGCCGGAGCAAGACACTTATGGAAAGGTCATGAACTACAGGCCGACAGAGTCATGCTTGGCATTCAAGGCAGAGACTTGTTTATGCGTTTTTGGTGGGCTGACATCCCCCTTATATGCGTTGAGAACCCTGTCCCATCAAAAGTGTTCTGCCTGCCGCAGTACACGCAGGCCATTCAGCCGTATCAATTCGGCCATCCTTACACCAAGAAAACCTGCTTGTGGCTCAAAGGACTGCCGCCGCTTGAATCGACAAATGCTGTGGAGCCTGTTGCTACATGGTGTCCGAGCGGGAGTTACAGTCACAAACATGGCGAACAACATAAGGGAATGTTTACTACAGACAGAGCTAAAAACCGTGCAAAAACCTTTCCCGGCGTTGCGGATGCTATGGTTGAACAATGGGGGCCGCTGCTTCAGAACTGCCAAGATGTTACAAACTTTTCTTCATCTTTTTCCGCATGAAATATATAAGAATTTGGTGAAGTGTTGTTTACAGACATTAGGCACATAGCACGCAGAACCTCAAACGAATAGCCGTGACCCTGTTTCTCAATCGTTTTTATGAGGCTGTTTGCCGATTCTGTATAGGCGTTTGTATAGCGATAATCAAAGTACGACAGAATGTCATCTTTTCTCCTAACAAGCACCTTTTTCAAGTCCTTAAATTCTGGAACATTTGAACCGATATTTTCACACCATTTGTCGAAGCGCTCTTCCGCCTGCACACGGTTTGTCGATTCATAGATTTCTCGGAACTGTTCCTTAGCCCAATAAACGCGGCTTAATGCAGGGTATGCGTCAAGCCATTCAGTTAATTGCTGCCCAGCGTCTGCCGATAAATCCTCAAAGTTAGCCATGAACAAAGTACGCTCACGCTTTAGCCTTTTCTTGATTTTCTTGTCATCGTGCATTTTCTTTCTGATGGTGTCCATGTGTCTGTTTACGAGCTGGATAACATGGAACCTGTCGATAACAACAGTTGCAAATGGGAAGATGTCTTTTACTGCCTTTGCGTATAGCGGAGCGAAGTCCATAGTTGCTACCCTTACGATGTTCGGGTTCTTTAGGCTTCGCAGGTAACCGTAGACTGTCTCCGGCTTATTGTTCGGGAGCATATCGAGAAGTCTTTTGTGTTCTGGGTCTGTGATAATCAGACGGAAGTGCTTATCAATGTGGGCCTCATCAATGCCGATGACCCTTGGCGTGGTATACAGCGTCATATACCGGTGTTTTTTAGTCCAGTCGTCAAACGCTCTGCGAACAGTTTTATCCGAAATTCCATAATCATCCGCAATGCGTGTGTACGGTTCACGCCGCAGAATGCGCTGAACAATTCTGTCACGAAGTCTCGGTGTCATGCTTGTTTCGTCAATCGTCTTATAGGTCTGCATATAGGTTGCGCCGCAGGACGGACACAGGTATCTTTGAGCGCGAAGTTTCAAAATGACCTGCATACCGGAATTTGGCAAATCTCTTATGTATCGCGTTTTGTAACCGTGAGAAGATTGCGGGCCAACAACACCGCATTTTGGGCAAAAGGTCGGCTTATCGGCTGCCTTGATTTCGTACATCAAGCAGTCTCCGTCTTTGGCTTGTAGAATTTGAGTACAGATAAATTCGGTCAATCCTGTCGGCATGACAGCACCCATAAAAACAACCCCTTTCGTATTAACCATTATAACACACCACACGATATGTCGAAATGGAAAAGGAGTGATTTCTATTTGTTATGCAAAAACCCACACGAAAAGTCGCAAGTCCAGATTATCGGCATGAAGTTTTGATCCCCGATACCGATACGTTTTCCGGCCACTACCACAAAATTAACATTCCCTGAATCCTCATTTCACTGAATCCTCATTCACTGAATTCTTATTCAGCAAAAAAGCCATAAAGCATCGCAGCACATTTTCTGCGGGGCTTTCTATTTTTTACTCTTTTCAAAGGGGGTGTTTCCATTCCAGCCGCATTTGTCCTTCTCATAATCCTCGCAGCCATCCTTTTTTGGGCTTGGCTTTCCCCGCACTATGATGAATTTGGTTCCAAAATTCTCAATTTCTTCCGTCAGTTCACCAACAAAAAATAAGGAGTTTTTTCAATGAACAAAACCGTTGGCGCAGTTATCTCTGCCATTGTCATCATCTTCTGTATCGTTATTGCTCTGTTTTGTACTGTCCGTATTCCTGCTGGCTATGTCGGCGTCATTTACAACATGAATGGCGGCGTGGCGGGAACAACCCTCACTCAGGGCTTCCATCTTATCAAGCCTACCCAAAAAGTTACTACCTACACCATCGGCATCGAACAGTCTTACCTTACTTCCGGTTCGGACGGTGATTCCAAAGGCGATGAATCCTTCGAAGTCCCGTCCAATGATGGCAAAGGGCTCACAGTCGATTTAACTTTTACTTACCGTTTTGATCCCGATCATGTCGCCGATACCTTCACCCGTTTCAAGGGTCAGTCCGGTAAAGACGTCAAAGAGGTTTTTATCAAGCCCAACATTATGTCCTGGACCAAAGAGGTCACGGCCAAGTATTCCGTCATTGATCTGCTTGGCGACCAGCGTGCTTCCCTCAACTCGGAACTCACCGCCTACCTCAAGGATAAGTTCGAGCCTTATGGCATCATCATTGAATCCGTTTCTCTGATCAATATTGACCCCGATGACGAAACCCGTGCTGCTGTCCAGAAAAAGGTCAACGCTCAGCAGGATCTGGAGCTGGCAAAGATCGAGCAGCAGACCGCCAACGTCAACGCCGAAAAAGAAAAAGAAGTTGCTATCACGAAAGCCAACCAGGAAAAAGAAACCGCTCAGATCAACGCCGAAGCCAAACTGATTGAAGCCCAGGCTCAGGCCGATGCCAACCGTCTGATCTCCCAGTCCCTCACCCCGGAACTGATCCAGCAGCAGATGTATGAAAAATGGAATGGTCAGCTTCCCACTGTCCAGGCCGGTTCCGATGCTCCCATTATTGTCGATACCACCAACTAAATCATGTTCCACATTTGGAGGTGTTCTTATGGTCATTCTTAATTCCGGTACCTTGTTGTTTCTTGTCCTGCTTGCTTTTGCTGCCGGCTTCCTTGTTGATGCCGCCATCGGTGTCCGCGCCCATCTCCATGATAAGGAGGACTAGATCATGAACACTTCCAAACCCAATCCGCACACGATTACCCCCACCACCGTCATGGAATCTGAATTTGATGAACCCACACCTCATCGCAAACCCGGCAAATCCACCGGTCGTCCCCGCTCCCGGCACAAGCACATTTACACAGAAGCCTGGTATGTTCATTGCTATACCAATCAAATTACCGGCAAAACAACATTGCTTTATTATCCGCTCCGTTACTGTACGGTCTGTGGCCGAATCGGCGGTATGCAGATAGCTCCCTTGTCCGGGCAGAACCGCCTTACCCCTCCTATCGGTTCAAAAGTGTTTTCGGAACCACCATTTGGCTCCGGCGCTGTTGATCTTAATAATTTTACCATTTTCAAAGGAGAATGAATTATGAAACCTAAGTTCCGTCTTGGTGATCGTGTCACCGTCATCAAACCTTATGTTGCCCCCATCCCCGATTATGTCAAGGACAGCGAGATTTTTGGTGATCTGTACAAGGCTTTTGGCTTGGATAAAGATATTCGTGGTGTCAAGCCCGGCGATACCTATACCATCATTGAAGCCGAATCCAAACCTCGCACCCGTTCCGACGGCAAAACTGTTTATGCCTATTCTTACCAGGGCAAAAGCGGCAAGCGTTCCGATTTTGTCTTGTGGGAAGATGAAATCAAGCTGGTCGAAGCCGCCAAGCCCGCCCCGGAAGACGATGACGAAGAGCCGGGCACCGTCACCATCGAGATCGAAGTCTCCCTGGACGATAAGGCCGAAGCTCACCGCATCGCTCACAAAGCTGTCGAGCTGGCTTTCAAGTCCTATGCCGCTATCACCAAGGCCACCAATGATCCCGCCTCCATCACCTGGACTGATGATGAAATCGCAGCAGCCCGCAAAAAGGTTGTTGAACTGTCCTCCCGCGTCACGGAACAGGGCGGCGATATGATCTTCCAGCGTTTCGGCAATACCGTACACTGTATTGTTTACACCTCCAGCTTTGACGATGAATTCGCTTCCAAAGGTTTCGCCAAACCCTTCGATCACGACCCCTTCAATGAATGGATCGGCAAGTGTGTCGCCGCCTGCAAAGCTATGGGTGAACCCATCCCCAGCTTCATCACCCACAAAAACACCAAGCAGGATGCTGCGTGATGGGCACAGCACACGAATTTACCACCCGCATCCGCAGCTTTGCCGAGTGCCAGCGTCTTAACCAGGTCGCCAAAGAATGCGGCCAGGTCTTTGTCATCGACCGCAACGGCAACCAGGCCAACGCCAAAAGCCTGCTCTCCCTTATGAGCCTGGATTATTCCGCATCGGTTCGTATTGTGGCCTCCACATCGGAAGAACTCTTCGCCCTGCATACCGCCCTTCTCGCTTTGAAATGATTTGTCAGGAGGTGTCCGCCACGTTCATCCTACCGCGCTCCCCGCCCCCGTTTTTTTCGTCAAACCACCGCAATCATTTTTTCACTTATCTTAACGGGGGTGTTCTTACATGTTTATTTGCAATGTCTGCAAAAAGATTTTTCCTGATTTCAAAAGTTACGGTATGCGCATGAACTACCGCTTCGGCTATGGCTCCGAAAATGACGGCGATATCTTTGACCTCACCGTCTGCGATTCCTGTGCCGATACTGTTGCCGCCGCCATTGAATCTGTCTGTGCCATCAGCCCCCATCTCACCGTCGATGATGCCTTCTTCCCCTGCGATGAAGCGTGTTCCGGCGATTGCTCGAACTGCTCCGGCGATTGTGCCGCCTCCCAGGACGATGAATCCTATGACTTCGAGGATGACGAGAGCGATGAAGAAGACGACGATGATGATTCCGACCTTGATTTTGACGGCTGATTAACCCCGCCTTTTTATTTTTTCTTTTCTAATTACAAGTTTTCGTAAATACGCCATATTAAGGAGTCTTCTATGCCTAAAAAAAACAACATCATCACCTTCAACTTTGTTGGTGATTTTACTCCTTCCACCAAAAATGATCTGCTTACCTCCACCCCGGTTACTTACGGCGGCATGTCTGATACCCGCCTCAATCTCAACTTTGGTGTCAAGGTCGGCAGCAGCGTTCAGTTCGTCTCCCTGCTGGATACTTCTCGCTCCGGCGATGTCATTAAAACTTACGACCGGGATAATAACCCCATTGATATCCGCTGGTCTGACCGTCTTGATCCTGATGTTATTTCCAAGGTTGCTCCCTACCGCACCTACCGCACCAACATCGGCTCGGATGAAACCAAAACCTTCATCACCGGCTATGACCTGGCCGAGTACCTGTCCGAAGCTCTCAAGAACTACACCGGTCGTATCACCGTCAATGGCCGCATGGTACTCCGTTACGATTCCAAAGGCATCCTGCGCCGCAACTTCAACATTGATTCCGTTTGGAAACCCCTGCTTGATAAAGACGGCGAACCGGTCGAAAAGCCCAAGCTGGCCATCATGGTTCCCTTCATCTTCAACAAGGATTGCATCGACAAAGCCGACCTCAAGGAAACCGGCAAGATCTACGTCAACGGCTATGTTGAATCCTACATCAACAAGGACGAAGGCGATAAATACCTGCCCCTTCAGATGATCTTCAATACTGCCGTCTACAACATGGATGACCCCGGTGAAAAGTCCACCTATGAGTACCGCATGGGCGAGCTGGATACCAAAGCCAAAACGATGTTCTGCATGATGTGGGAAGGCCGTGTTGTCAACGGTGCTGAAGAAAAGCCGTTCGATGAATCCTGCCTCACTCCCTTCCAGCTGCGTTCCATCAAAGCCGGCAATGCCACCCTCGATGATTTCCGTCCCCGCGGCTCCATCTACGGCAACCGTGTTCAGGAACTCCGCCTCATGCGTCCCATGCCCCGCAATGATTTCAAGGATGGCCCGATCGACCTCGGCCTCAAGAATTCCGAGTTTGTTGACCTGATCTACACCCCCACCAAGGATGAATCGGTCGCCGATATGGAGAAGTCCGCCAAAAAAGAGCCTGAAACCCCGCCCTTCACCGCCCCCACCTCGCGGGATGAAGACGAGCTGTTTTAATTAACCACCAACACAAAAGGAGCGTGAACCTATGGCATTCAAAATGAATCAGATCAGCTGCGATCTTGCCAGCTACCCCTATTACATGCTGCTGTCCCCGCGTAAATTCGGCAAAACAACCTGGTGGCGCAACCTCGTTGTCGCCGCCTGGGGCAATGCCTCCAAGGGTCTGCTCATCTCCTGCGGCACCGAGTCCGGCTTCCACCACCTTGATAACCTCCAGGTCGAAGAAGCCCTCACCTGGGACGATGATTACGATGAAGAAACCGACCACCGCGGCCTTGTCCAGATCGTCGATGATCTGATCGAAAACAATGCTGATTACGGCATCAAGGGCGTCTGCTTTGATACTTTTGATACCCTCTTTGATATCGCCACCGATGAAGTCATGCGGGAATCCCGTCGTGAAACCGGCAAGTCCTGCAAATCCATCAATGATGCTTTCGGCGGCTACAATCGCGGCTCTGACCGTCTGATTAAAATCATCAACGATCAGCTCTCCCGCATCCGCAACGCCGGCATCGCCGTCTTCATCCTGTCCCATACCAAGTTTAAGGAGCGCACGGACCCCCTCACCGGCGAAAAGTATGAGCAGCTCACAAACCTCATGCAGGACCGTACATACAGCGCCATTGCCGATAACGCCCAGATGGTCATGGTTGGCACCATTGAGCGCGATATCGCATCCGGCAAAATCGAAAACGAAAAGCGCGTCATCCATCTGCGCGGCACCTCTACCATTGATGCCGGTTCCCGTTTCAATGACCTGCCCGAAACGATCACCCTTGATCCGCAGGATTTCCTCGCCGCCTTCAAACAGGGTGTCGCCGGTGCTCACACGGTTGCTCCGGTTACGGATAAGCAGATCGATGCTGCCGCCAAGGCCGAGCAGAAAGCCGCCGCCAAACAGGCAGCCGTAGCCCGCAAAAAAGAGGAAGCCGAAAAGCAGGCCGAACAGGACGAATCTCACCGTGATGAATATTACAACACCATCGTCAATGGCTTCTCCAATGCCTCAGATGAAATCAAGGCCAAAGCCAAGGAACTGTTGGCCGCCACCGGTGAACCCAAGTTCTCCTCCCCCAACATCCCGGCTGCAACCCTGCGCCAGATCGCTGACCTCTTCGCAGCGTAAAGGTGGTGTCAAATATGGCAGCACCCAAAGTCCGTAAAGGCCGTCGCGTCATCTGTCACGCCACCGGCATCTATGGCAATTCGCTGGACTATTTCAAGGCCCCGGATGGTTTTTATTACCAAACCAAAGAGCTGTATGAGCAAAAAAAGCAGGAATCTGATTATTACCGTCAGGTCGTTACCCGCATGGCCTCCTATATGGGCTATGAGCCGGGCGATGTTTTCCCAACGGTCATCACCCGCGGCCTCATGCAATTCAAGCATTACGGCTATGCCGCTGTCCTTGCCACCATGGAGGAATGCCAGTCCAAAATTGAATACGCTCTGGCTTCCCGCTCTTTCGGTTCGGACTATCAAAAAGCATCCTACCTCATGGCCATCCTTACCAACAATATCAACGATGTTGCCCGCCGCCTCAAATCCCAGCAAGAATTTGAATCCCGTCAGGCTGTACCCCAACCGGCTCCGCCCCCGCAGGATTTCACCTCCGCTGCTCTGCCCAAAGATATCACAGATTTTCTGGAAGGCGGTGACTAAATATCGAACTCCAAACCTGTCTTGATAAAATCAATATCTCCCGCGCTCAAGACGAAGCCTCTTTTGTCTTCTGCCTCTGGAAAGAACCGGTTTTGTTTGGCGAGTACGATCAGGTCAACTTCGGCAATGATTTAACCATCAAAACCAAAGATGCCCTCTTCTACTACCAGCTTGGCCGCGGCATGTATGATTCCGGCTTCCGCAATTTCGATAGCATTTCGGTCGATACCTACCTTTCGGATAAAGCCGATACCCGCAAAGTCTTCTCGGCCTACGGCGGCTACCCGGAAGTCGAAAAGCTCAAATCCCTTGTGGATGTTGATAACGTCGAAGCCTACTTTGACCGCATCTCCAAGCTCAATACTCTCTCCGATCTCTGCGAGCAGTTTTTCAAAACTTTCCAGGATACTTCCCGCTTTGATTCCATGTCCAACTCCCAAGTCTACGATTTTTTCGATTATCAGCTCAACACCATCAGCATGAACTCCACCCGCGATATGAAAGTCGAATCCGTTGCCTTTGATGAATCGTATATCACAGAGCTGGATAAGGGCGAAACGGTCGGTCTGAATTACGGTAAAAACTGCCCCCGCCTCAACTGGGCTACTCTCGGCCTCCCCCTTGGTGATCTTTACATGCTGGGCGGTTTCTCCGGCACTGGCAAAACCTCTTTCGTGTTTGAAAATATGATCCTGCCTTTAACCGAATCCGGTGTCAAGTGCTGCATCATTTCAAACGAAATGCAGGTCCGTGCCTACAAACAGCTGCTCACCATCCATATCCTCACCAATGATCTCGGCTACTGGAAAATGACTCGCAAGCATCTCAAGGTCGGCAAGTTCACGGATGAACAAAAAGAAATGCTGCTTAAAGCGGCAGCCATCAGCCAAAAGAAATACTCTTCTATCCGCTTCATCAAAATGTTCGATAACGACACCTCCCGCGTCATCAAGTCGGTTCGCAAATATTCCAAACTCGGCTACCAGATGTTCCTGTGGGACACCATGAAGTCGGACGATGACGGCGGCAATATGGAAATGTATCGCCAGCTCTTGCAATCCTCGCGCAAAATTTTCCAGTGTGCCAGCCGGGAAAACGTCTCCATCGTCTGTACCTATCAGCTGGCCCTTTACATGAAAAACCAACGCTTTCTCGATGCCTCCACCCTTTCCAACGGCAAGCAAATCAAAGAGGTTTTTTCCGAAATGATTTATATTCGGGAACTTTGGCAGGATGAATACACCGGCGAGAAATGTGATTGTCATGCATACACCCGCACCCGCAAACCGGATGGCACCTGGGAAAAATTTACCACCCCCATCACGCTGGATAAAACCAAAAAGTACATCGTCGCCTTTCTCGATAAAACCCGTAACGATGAAGACGGTCAGCAATTTTTGTATGAAGCAAACCTCAGCTGGAACAACTGGAAAGAGGTCGGCTATTGTACCATCCGCAATGACCATGTAGCCATCGGCCGTTAAAGGGGGTGCGCCCATGAATGCGGCACTCCTCTCCCAGCGCCTGATTGGCCACTCGGATGATATCTACACCATCCTCGAAACCCTCGGCTATGAAAACATTACGTTTAATTCAGCCAAAGCCCAGTTCCGCTTTTCACGGGCGGACGGCACCAACCCTACCAGCATTGTTCTGGATGTTGATTCTTTACGGTTTTATTGCTTTTCCACCAACGGCAAAGGCAATCTTTTCACCCTCATCATGTCGCGCCTGAACTGCACTTTCCCGGATAGTTTAACTTTTGTCACCACCGTTCTGGATCTCGACCAGAATGATTTCTCGGCCAAAGTTCACTATCCCTTCGGCGGTTTTTACCGCAAGCTCCTCCCTGATCAGCCGGAGGATTACTCCGTGCCCCCCATCCCAGAGGAAACTTTGCAGCCATACTTGGGCAAGTACAACCAAATGTTCTTCCGTGATGGCATTGATTATGTAACCCAGCAAAAATTTCAGGTTGGTTATGATTTTCTTTCCAACCGTATCACCATCCCGGAGCGTAATTTTGATGGCCAGCTCTGCGGTATCATGGGTCGCTCCAATGACCCCAACTGCCCCCATCAGGACCGCTGGTATCCCATCGTCAGCTGCCCGCGCAGCAAAACCCTGTTCGCCCTGCAGCAAAACTACCAGCGCATCATCGAAACCCAGAACGTGGTCCTTTTTGAATCAGAAAAAGCCCCCATGCAGTGCGCATCATTCGGTGCCCATATCTCGCTCGGTCTCTGCGGCTGCCATGTCTCCCAGGCCCAGCGCAGCATGATTTTTTCTCTTCGCCCCAAAACTATCGTTCTCGCTCTCGATGAAGGATTAGAAGAAGACGCTATCCGGGAAGAAGCCGCTAAGCTTGTCCAGAACAATTTAATCTTAACTACCAGGGTCGGCTATGTCTGGGACCCCGACCACGATATTATCCCCGCAGGCAGCAAACAAAATCCCGCCGACCTTGGCCGCGATGCCTATGTCGCCTGCCTGCAAACGAAAGTGAGGTGGTTATAATCGAACGCACCAAAAACCCCCGCCTGCAAGAACTTTTCAATGCCGGCGTAAATGTATACAGTTTTTCCAAATTAGGCACCATTGAGCAGTGCCAACTCCAGGCGTGGTATTCCTACATTAAGCACGAACCCGGACTTCAAAGTGTCTATGGTTTGCTAGGAGGAGTATCCCATCAAGTTACAGAAGACCTCATCGAAGGCAAAGCAACTTGTGATGATCTCCTTCCCGCTCTACATAGTGCCCTGGATGAATGTGATACCCTCGGCCTTACTTTTCCTAAGGATTTTCGCGGCAATGATTCCATCAAAGAAAAATGGATCAAGGATATGACCCACTTCTGCCAGAACTTCTACCCGCCTCGCGGCAAGTACATTATCGAGCAGTTGGTTATCCTCCGCGTCAGTCCTACCCGCGCCCTGCAAGGCTATATTGATTTAACCAAGCTGAATGATGACGGTACAGTATCTGTCTATGACCTTAAAACCAGCTCCCGGTATAAACCGTCAGATTTATTGGAGCATGGCCGCCAGCTCGTGATCTATGCTATGGCATTGGAACAGGCCGGTTATACAGTCAAAAATCTCGCCTGGATCATGCTCAAGTATGTCGAGATCCGTTACACCTGGTACGCCACATCCCGTTCGCGCAACAAAACCCAGTGTACCCGCATCGTCAACCGCTCCAAAATCTATGATACCATCGCCCCCGCGGTCGAATCCGCCTGCCGCGATGCCGGTATGGATGAAGCCGAGATTGAATTTGCCATGCTGGATTTCAAAGAGACGAATCTTCTCGGTCCCAGGTTCCCCATGTCGGTCGCCCAGCAGTTTATCATCAAACCTTTTGTAGAGCCTTACCCCTACACCCCGGAACTTAAACAGGAAGCTCTTACTTATATCAACAAGGTTGCCGATATCTATGAGTCCCTGCCCCAGGATGAAACCACTCCCTGGCCTGCCCGTAAGGTCGATAAAGACAGTGCTTTCTTCTGCAATAACCTTTGCAGTTACCGCAAAATCTGCCCCGCCATCCGGGATTATAACGCCCAGGCCCTCATCGCAGACCCGCCCAAAACCGAAGCTGATTTGTTTTAACCAAGGAGCCGCCCATGACCACCCGTTCCCCGCCCCCGCAGGGCTTTTGAAATAAATTACAGGAGGTGAATAAAAACGCCATCAATTTATGATCATTCAAGAGATATAACTCATTTTAATACAAAAAGAAATTCATATGTCTTATCTGACGATGGAACATATTATATCGGTACAACCCGTGCTGGTTATGAATTTTATTTTTCCAAAGAAGATTATTCCCTTATCTCTTCGTACTGTTGGCATAAACATCAAGATGGTTATTTACGAACTCTTTATACTTATTATCTTGACGAAAATAATATTCGGCATAATCACTACGTCTTGATGCATCGGCTTTTATTTGGAGAGGAAAATATTCCGGCCAAAATGGAAATTGATCATATTAACGGCAAGCCATACGATAACCGACGTTCAAATTTGCGGTTAGTTACACATGCCGATAATATGAAAAACCAGGCAATGCGTGCGGACAATAAAAGCGGTTATGCCGACGTCTGGGAAAATAAAGGCTGGGGCAAACCGTGGACAGCACAAATTACCTGTAATGGCATTCGGCATTACCTTGGCCATTTTGATACTCCAGAAGAAGCTGCAAAAGCAGTGGCTACAGAACGAGAACAATCTTTTGCTGAGTTCTCACGAGCATCGGAGGATATGTTCAATGGTACACGGAGGCCATGCTAATGCAGAACTACCATAAGCACACCTGCTGCTCCAACATCTATACCCCCGATTCTCCCGCCACCTATGAACAATATGCTAAACGCGCTGTTGAACTCGGTCAGAACATTCTCTGCTCTCTGGAGCACGGCTGGCAAGGCAAATACCACGAATGCCGCGAAATCGCCATCAAGTATGGCCTCAAGTTTATCTTTGGCACCGAAGCTTACTGGGTCAAAGACCGGCACGAAAAAGACCGTACCAACTGCCATATTGTTCTTCTCGCCAAAAACGAAAACGGTCGCCAGTGGATCAATGAAGTTCTATCTACCGCCAATGAGGACGGTTATTACTATCGCCCACGTCTGGATGAAGAACTCCTGTTCCAACTGCCGCCCAACGATGTTTTTGTTACTTCTGCCTGCGTTGCATTCTGGCATTATGAACCTGATTATGTTGAAAATCTAGTCCTTCGCCTACATAACCATTTCAAGGATAACTTCATGCTTGAAATTCAGGCTCATAATACCGATAAGCAAAAGCAGCTAAACGCAAGAATCCTGGAGCTTTCCAAAAAGTACGGTATCCAGATGATTGTTGGCCTTGACAGCCACTATATCTACCCGGAACAATCTGTTGAACGTGATGCTCTTCTTGCCGCCAGTGATACCCACTATGACGACGAGGATGGCTGGTATATGGACTATCCTAATGAAGCTACCGTTCGCCAGCGTTTTGCCGAACAAGGCATTGTCCCACCAGCAGCAGTTGACCAGGCTGTTCGCAACACAGACCTGATTTGTGATTTTGAAGATTATGATAGCGAGGTTTTTCAAACCAACCGCAAACTTCCCACCCTGTACCCGGATAAAACCCCAGAGGAAAAATATCAAATCTACAATCGCTTAATCAGTTCTAAGTTCCGCGAGTACATGAAACACGTTCCGCCAGAGGATTATCAGCGTTACTTTGATGGCGTCAAGATGGAAGCTCATACTTACCGCGATACCGGCATGGTGGATTATCCACTAATTGACTATCAAATCGTCAAACGCGGCATTAAATATGGTGGCATCATCACAAACACTGGCCGTGGTTCTGCTGTCAGCTACTTTACCAATACCCTCTGTGGTTTCAGTAAAGTTGACCGTTTCAAATCTCCCATTCGTCTGTACCCAGAACGATTCCTCTCTACTACTCGTATTATTCAGACGAACAGCCTGCCCGATATCGACCAGAATATTAGTGCGCAGGAACCATTCGAGCGTGCCCAGCGCGAAATCCTCGGTGCAGACCATGCTTACCCCATGATTGCCTTTGGCACCATGAAAAAGAAAGCTGCATTTAAGATGTACGCCCGCGCTCAAAGGCTGGACTTTGAAACTGCCAATAAAATCAGCGACCAGCTTGAAAAGTACGAAGTTGCTCTCAAATATGCCGATGATGATGATAAAGCCGATATCAGTATCTATGATTACGTTGACCCAGAATATCAGGATCTTGTCAAACGCAGCGAGGTTTACTGGGGCTTAATTGTATCCAAATCAAAAGCTCCCTGTGCCTATCTTCTTTACCAGGGCAGCATCCGCCGCCAGATTGGTCTTATCAAATGTAAAAGTGAAACAACCAAAAAGGAATATATTACCACTGTCATTGATGGCGCTGTGGCTGAAAAATATAAGTTCCTTAAAAATGACTGGCTGATTGTTGATACCGTAGCTCTTACCGCAGCAGTATTCAAGCGTATCGGCATGGAACCTCTGACCGTTGATGAACTATCAGAAAAAGTCAAGGATAATCCAGCCGTCTGGAACATCTATGCCAGCGGTCTCACCTGTGGTGTCAACCAGTGCGAAAAAGCTTCCACCACTCAAAAACTCATGCGTTACAAACCGCAAAACGTTTCTGAGTTGTCCGCTTTTGTTGCTGCCATCCGCCCCGGTTTCAAGTCCATGTATCCCACATTTGAGCGCCGCGTTCCGTTTGATTACGGCGTTCCTGTCATTGACAACCTGATTCAAACAAAAGAGTTCCCATACTCCTTTATTCTGTATCAGGAAAATTTGATGACGATTCTGAACTTTGCCGGCTTCCCCATAGACCAGTGTTACGGCATCATCAAGGATATTGCCAAAAAGCATCCTGAAAAGGTTAAGCCGTTAAAGGCACAGTTTATCTCCGGCCTCTGTGATAAGCTTCAAGGTCAATGTCCACCGGGCAAAGAGCCGATTGAAATCGCAAATCAGATTTGGCAGATTATTAACGACGCTACAGCGTACAGTTTCAACTCATCGCATTCAGCCTGTATGGCCTATGATTCCCTCTATAATGCCTGGCAGAAAGCCACATATCCCTATGAGTTTTACGAGGTCTGCCTGCAGCACTTCTCCAATAAAGGCAAAAAGGAAAAAGTAGCTGCCCTCAAAGCTGAAATGCTCCGCGGTTTTGGTATTCATGAAGGCCCTATCCAGTGGGGGCATGATAACCGCAAGTTTACCGCTGATAAAGAAAACCACGCCATTGACCCTTCGCTTCTCTCTATCAAAGGTTTAAGCCAAGGTTGTGCCAATGACCTCTGGAAAATGTATCAGTCCGGTAAATTCACCGATTTTTACTCTCTCTGGAAAGAAATGTCCCATACCCGCAGCTTAAACTCCGCCAAGATCGAAACGCTTGTCCTGCTGGATTATTTTAAGCCATTCGCTGGCGGCAATAAGATTCTCAAGTTTATCAGTGCGTGTAATGACCTCTATGGCCGTTCTCAATTTCCAAAGGACACTAAGTCATCGTACAAACCTTACATTGAAGCTTACTCCACCACATCTGACCAGCTTAAAACCTATAAAGATTTCCAGTATGATTCTGCTCTTCAAGCCATCTGGAATGATCTGCCGGATGAACCGCTGCATGTTAAGCAGGTCTTAGATGCCCAGAGCGAGTACCTTGGCTACCTCCAATACCAAAACCCTTCTCTCGCTTCTACCTACCACTACATTCTCTCTATTGACGGCAAATATAAAAACAAGACCATCGCACTGTACCAGCTTGCAACCGGTCAAACCGTTAATTTCAAAATCCGTCCCTCCACCATGGATCAAAACCCCATCGCTAAAGGCGATATCATCAAGGTTCTTGGCACCAAGCAGGAGGGCAAGTGGTCCCGCACCGATGCTGGCTGGGTCCAGTCCACAACGGATTTCAACACCTTCCTTTATAAATACAGCCATGTACGTTAATTTTTTTCTGGTTATGGCGGTTCTCAATACTGCCATCAGTGTTATTGCTACTATTTTCGGTAACGTCACCAAAAGTTCGATGTCTGGTGATACGCCAATTTTGATTTCCACGGCTTCTTCCCCTCCCAGTTTGAACTCATCTATCCCTTCAACCTCATTCTCACCTGGCCGGTGGGGCTGTTCAAAGTCCTCGACCAATGACAATTGGTTTTTATCTCGTGATGACTGGTACAAACTCTTTCTCACAGCCATCGTTTTCAGCTTGTTCTGGTGGTTCAGATCCTAGGGGGTGATATTATCGAACCAGTCTTTGTCAAATCCGCCCTTGAAACTTTTACTATCCTGATTGATACCCGTGAGCACGAAACCTCGGCACTCACTCAGCGTATCCAGCAAATGGGCTGCCCAGTCGAACGGCAAAAGCTCAATTTTGGCGATTATTCTGCCAAGGTCATCTTGCCCACCGGCGTTCCCTACAGCCTGGAAAATATCGTCGTGATCGAACGGAAGATGTCCAGCGACGAAATCGCAAATTGCTTTACCTCCCAGCGTGCTCGCTTTACCCGTGAATTTGAACGTGCCAAAGCAGCCGGTGCCCGTACTTATCTGCTTGTTGAGCGCACCACCTGGGAAATGCTTTACGCCGGTACATACCGCAGCAAAATGACTCCTGTCGCCATGGTGGCCAGCCTCACAACCTGGCTTGCCCGCTATGACTGCAAGCTCATTTTCTGTGAACCTCAAACCTCCGGCAAGCTCATCCATGATATCCTCTACCGCGAAATGAAACAGCACCTGGAGGGGGTTCAGCCATGATGCAAGCCGTCCTATTCGCCAATTATCCATCCGCCTCTCCCCTGCTCCGTGCCCACCGCAGCTACCAGGTCGTCACCCGCCTTCAAATCGGTTGCTTCGTCCTCGCTGCCGGTCGCCTGGTCTTTCTCCCGGCCGCCCTCCAGGGCAAAACCTATCTTCTCGTTAAAGGAGTTGATCCACCGCCCCCATGAATACTACCCGTGAACTCCACCGCAAAGAGCGTGCCAAGGCAGAGCTTGAATCTATCTGCCGCAGTTATGCTTCCAAATGTTCCGCTCTCATCATTACCTATAACATCAATGATCTAACACCCGCCCAGCGTGCAGCGTTCAATGCCCGCCAACCTTTTCACTCTTACCAAAGCAGGTGATCTTATCAAAAACAAAGCAATCGCAAACGCCGTCAACATCAAGCGCAACGGCAAAGCTATCGCCTGGCTCTATCAGAACGCCGGCAATATCCTGGATTACAAAGATGGCGATAAAGTCAAGCTCGATCTTACTGCTATCCAAAATGATCCCGATTGGTCTAACCTTCGCCAGGACTATAAAGACTTCATTCTCTCCAATGCAGATACCATTTTTACTCTGGAATTTGAACCTCGTTTCCGCAAAAACCACACTCTTGCCTGCCTGAAAGAAGATCCCGTCACCCCTAAGCGCCTGTTCTGGATCGGCCATCTTATCAAGCAGCGCGAACCCGAACAGGAGGCCGCCCATGACTGAACCAATTACCGATGCCATTGGCCGCGAAATCCATGTCGGTGATACCGTTGCCTATGCGCAGACGGATAAAAACAGCGGCATCAACTGGAACACTTATGTTGTGATCGGTTTCACCCCTTGCCGCGTCAAAGTTTCCAACCCTACCTATCGCGGTTATGCCTGGGAGAAAGATTATATTCTTCTCTACCCATCCAACTGCATTATCTTACAGGAGGCCAACCCCGAATGAAAATTATCCCTCAATCCCACGAATGGATCACCCCGCTCAACCGTGATGTCACCATGCAGCGTATCGAGCGCATCGCCCGCACCTGCTATCAAAGCGAGGATGCCATCAAGCCCGGCAGTGATTCCAAAATAGTCGCCATGCTCTGCAAAAATCATCATTACGCCATGATCGAGCATATCAGCCTAACCATTAAATTCATCACTGACCGCGGCGTTGCCAACGAGATCGTCCGTCACCGTATCGGCTCCTATGCCCAGGAATCCACCCGCTACTGTAATTACAACAAAGATAAGTTCGGCAATGAAATCACAGTTATTGACCATGGCTATACCGGCAGGAAACGCATTTCCTGGAAAAACTATTGTGGCTTTGCTGAAACAGGCTATCGTGACATGTTGAATGCTGGTGCCACCCCGGAAGAAGCCCGCGATGTCCTGCCTCTTTGCCTTAAAACCGAGATCGTCTGTACCTGGAACCTGCGCGAATGGCATGAAGTCCTTCGCCTTCGCACCGCCAAGGATGCCCACCCCGCTATCCGCGCTCTCATGATTCCTGTTCTCAAGGAGCTACAGGCTGTCTACCCTGAAATTTTCAATGATATCGAGGCGTCCGAATGACCCAAGAAGAAATCCGCAAGCTCCTCAAAACCTGCGAGTTACATATCAACCAGGTGGAAAACGATGAAACTGCTCTTCGTGACTTGTCCGAAGTTGTCCATAAAGTTCTCACTGATTTCACCCGCGCTGTAAAGCTTAACGCCTGCGCCGTTGCTGCCTGGGCTTTGCATATTCCCGTCTGGGGGTTCGCCGCATCCAAACTTTGGAACTGGTTTTTAGCCATTGGCCCCATCCCCACCATCGGCGTCTTTCATGCAGCCGGCATCGGCCTGGCTCTTGAATTCATCGTTGATACCACCGGCATCCCCCACAAAATCCCCCTGCAGAATGATGTTCAAAACGTCATTGACGGCAAGTCCAGCTGCTTTGATTCCTGGTCTCTGCCGGATGGTTTGTGTGTTTTCCTCGGCACTCTTGCCGGTCTCTGCCCGCCCGCGTTGGTCGCCCTCTTTGCCGGCTGGCTAATTAAATTTTTTATGTATCTATAAGGAGGTTACTTCATGAATGATGTTCAGCGCTTTGGTCGCATCCAGGTCGAAATGTGCGATACCTTCAAATCCAAAAACGCAGATTACGGCAATTCCTTCTCCCAGCTCTATCAGGAGTTTGGCGATAACGGCATCATCACCGCCGCCGTCCAGATCTCCCATAAGTACCACCGCTTCATGAATCTTATCAAGGGTACCCCCGCCAAGGTCAATGAATCTCTGCGTGATACCCTGCTCGATCTCGCTAACTACTGCATCCTCACCGTCATGGAGCTGGATAAAGCCAAGGAGCACAAAACCGGCCTTACCTCTGCATCCAACCCCCACGATTCCGCTTCCGCCGTTACATATCGTACAACTTCGCAGCTCGATTACAGAAAGTATATCTCTGACGACCCCATTTTCACCACCAGCAGTGCTCCCGCCGCCACATTGAAGGGAGATGCCGAATGAACATCATTATGTATACAACCCATTGCCCGCGCTGTCACAGTCACACTCGATAAGAACAGCCGCCAAGCAGCAACAGAAAAATTGTTTATTTACAAGGAGGGTTTATGGAAAATGTAATTCTCTATACCACGCATTGTCCGCGCTGTCTGATTCTGGCAAACAAACTGCAGGAGAAAGGCATCCACTATACGGAGTTTACCGATGTACAGAAAATGCTTGAAATGGGCATGGATATGATGCCTGTTCTGCAGGTGGGCGAACAGCAGTATGGATTCAAAGAAGCAATCAAAATCGTAGGAGGTATGTAATGGCTATCGAACAATATGAAAAATATCAGCCGTATCTTGACTTTATCAAGGAATATGCCGCATCCAGCAACGCAGCCACTGGCAGTAAGGTTGATGCAAACGCGAATGTGGAATGCAAGAATGTCACCACTTTGACTGGTGAGCTTTATAAAAAGGACGGTATCGGCATCAACCGTCTGCGCATGTGGCAAAAAATCAAAGAGCTGTACGGTCAGGAGTATGCTGACAAATACATTTACCAGCTTGACCACCATTTTATTTACCGCCATGACGAAACAAATCCGTGCCTGCCGTACTGCGTCTCCATTACCATGTATCCGTTCCTGTTCAATGGTCTGGAAAGCATCGGCGGCGGCTCATCTGCTCCTCACAATCTTGATTCATTCTGCGGTGAATTTATCAACCTGTGCTTTGCCATTGCGTCTCAGTTTGCCGGTGCAGTTGCTACCCCTGAGTTTATCTCGTATCTTGATTACTTTATCCGCAAGGACTATGGCGACGATTATTACCTGCACGCTGATAAGATCGTCGATCTTTCCAGCCGTCATCGCACCATCGACAAGGTTATTACTGACCAGTTTGAACAGGTCGTCTATTCTCTGAATCAGCCTGCCGCTGCTCGTAATTTCCAGTCCATCTTTTGGAACTGCGCATACTTCGACAAGCCATATTTTGATGGCATGTTTTCTGATTTCGTATTCCCCGATGGCACAGAAATGCAGTGGGAGTCCGTATCCTGGCTGCAAAAGCGCTTTATGGAATGGCTGAATCAGGAGCGTCTGAAGAAGATTCTCACCTTCCCTGTCGAGACTCTGAATCTGCTGGATGATGGCACTGATTATGTCGATAAGGAATGGGCTGACAATGCTGCCGAAATGCTTTCTAAAGGCCATAGCTTCTTTATCTATCGTTCCAATAGTGTGGACTCTCTGGCATCCTGCTGCCGTTTGCGCAATGAAATGAGCGACAATACCTTCAGTTATACTCTTGGTGCTGGCGGCGTGGCAACTGGGTCTAAGGGTGTTATCACCATCAACATGAATCGCCTAATCCAGACTGCTGTTGCCAATGGCCGTGATATTTGCGAGGCCGTTCGTGAACAAGTCAAAGACATCCACGTTTACCTCAAGGCATGGAACGCAATTTTGAAGGACGAGTTCAATACAAAGCTGCTCCCTATCTACGATGCCGGATATATCTCTTTGGATAAACAGTTCCTGACCATTGGCATTAACGGCTTTGTTGAGGGCTGTGAATTCCTTGGCTACACCATCTCCCCAGACGACCAAAACTATGTTGATTTTACGAACAAAGTGCTCAAGGTCATCTATGACGAGAACAAGGCAGATCGCTCTGACGGCATTATGTTTAACACAGAATATGTCCCCGCTGAAAACCTTGGTGTCAAGAACGCAAAGTGGGATAAGCAGGATGGCTTCGTAGTTCCGCGTGACTGCTACAACAGTTACTTCTATGTTGTCGAAGATCCTACTAAGCCGCTTGATAAATTCATGCTTCACGGCTCCAAAATGACGCAGTATCTGGACGGCGGCAGCGCTCTGCATCTGAATCTGGAGGAACATCTGGATAAGGAACAGTACCGCAAACTGATGAATGTGGCTATCAAAACCGGGTGCCCTTACTGGACGGTAAATGTGCCGAATACCATCTGCAATGACTGCGGACACATTTCTAAACACCACCTGCATAAATGCCCTAAGTGCGGCAGTGAGAACCTGGACTATGCAACCCGTGTCATTGGTTATCTCAAGCGCGTATCCAGCTTCTCCGAAGCCCGCCAAAAGGAGGCAGCGAAGCGCTATTATGCAGACTGATTGCAAACCGCTTCTGTATAGTCACTATGATGTAACATTCCAAGAAGTCCCCGGTGAGATAAGTCTTGTGTTTGATATTACAGGCTGTCCGCATCACTGCCATGACTGCCACTCCAAATTCTTATGGGAGTATAGCGGCAACCCATTGCTGGAGAATCTTCCATCGGTCATCAATAAATACCGGTCCATGATTACCTGCGTGTGTTTTATGGGCGGTGACCAGAACAAAACCGAACTGCTGAAAGCATGTGAAATTGCACATCGGTACAACTTGAAAACATGCCTCTACACAGGTCTTGACTACCCAAGTTTTGTTCACCTGATGTATGACGGTGGACTGCGCAATTACGGCGCATACTTCAATTTTATCAAGGTTGGCCCGTATGTCTCTGAATTCGGCGGCCTTGACAATCCAAAAACAAATCAGCGTTTTTATGAACTCAGAGGAAATGTACCGATTGATAAAACAATCCTGTTTCAAAAGGAGTACAAATGAAAATTATTACAAACCCCAGCTGGACAAAAGAGGAGGTCGAAGAATTCCGCGCCTCCATCAAATCCAATAACGGCTATTGTCCCTGTCGCATTGAGCATATCCCGGCCAACAAATGTATGTGTCAGGAATTTCGTTCTCAGGTTTCCGGCCAGTGCCATTGCGGCCTCTACCTCAAGGAGGATTAACCATGAATCTTAATAAATGCAACAAACTTTTTCGCTTTGGCGTGCTCTTCTCAGCGTTTTTTACGGCGCTTGTTTTGATTGTTTTCTGCCCCCGGCTCAACACCACCGCCTATGCTGAGTCTTCCACGCCCGAAACCGCCGTCACCACTTATATCGTTACCTATCACGCCAATGGCGGCTACTGGTGGAGCAACTGGTCCCGCCCGACTTATTCTTTCGCCACCAAAAAATATGAGCAGGAGGAAGGCAAAACCTATCAGATCATTGATTCCAAGCCTACCTACGGTGCCAACACCTTTAACGGCTGGAACACAGAGTCCGACGGCTCAGGCACCTGGTATTCCCCTCATCAGGAATATGTCTGTACCGGCAATATGGACCTCTACGCTCAGTGGCTCGGCCCCGTTCCTGCTCCCACAGCTGAACCTACTGCCACGCCGGAACCTACCCCGGAACCGACTGTTGAACCCACAGCTACTCCGGCACCGACCGCAACTCCCGAACCTGTAACCACTCCGGCACCCGTTTTCCCGGCCAAGCCCAATTACCGCGCCATGTGCCGCGCCTGGTTTAGCTATCTTCGCCGTCAGATGATTGGTCTGTATAAGTAAAGGAGATACTTTATGCACTATGAAACTCCGTATGTAAACTATACCATCCCTGGAAATTTTTTTGGCGATGTCGTTTTTAAGGATGAACTTTCCGTCAAATCTCTTGCACCCGACATCCCCCTCCCCTCCTATGCTCACCCCACGGACGCCGGCCTGGATCTGCACGCCATCAGTGTGGAAGCACCCGGCACCGTCATCGTTGCCACCTGTATTATCCAGCCTGGCATGACCGCCAAAGTACATACCGGCATCGCCATCAAGCTGCCCCATGGCACATTCGGCGCTGTCTATCCCCGCAGCGGCCTTGCCACCAAAACCGGCCTCGCCCCCGCCAATATGGTTGGTGTCATTGATGAAAACTATACCGGCGAAATCATCGTGGCCTTACATAACTATAGCAATGAACCTCAGGCGTTCGCCATCGGGGATCGTATCGCCCAGCTGGTCGTCCAACCCGTTGTCCACTGCACCGTCACCCAGGTTGCCGAACTCCCTGATACAGACCGCGGTAACGGCGGCTTTGGTAGCACAGGAGAACAGTAATGCACAAGTTTTATCATATGAATTGCTTCTTGGATTTAGGTAGTAGCAACCGTTCTATTTACAACAACTATATTTTCAAAGAAGGTGCGCCGCCTCCCTATTTCAAAAGTTTTCATACTTTTGAAGAACTTTATAATTTTGCTTCTTCTTCTGATTGTGCATTTTGCAGCGCTGGCAACTCCTTGCTTTATGATAGATTTGTTACGTTTCATTGTACTGAAGATAATCTAACAATCACCGCCAAAACCTTCAAAGCTCCTGTCGTCATCCGAGCACAGTACAAGGAATGCTCCACCAAGGATTATAACTTTGATTTCTTCAAAGAAAACTTATCCATGGATGACTTTATCATCTTTCTGCAAGAGCACGGTCTTATCGGAGGTAACACTCAATGAATCTTACTTTTGTTCCAAACGCCCTTGAAAAAATCTCTCCCACCTGGGTTATGTCAGACATTACATACCCCGATGGTATCATAACCCGCACCGAGGACGATTACCTTCGCCGCATCGGCAGCACCTTCAAGGGTATTTCTTTCCTTGGCCCCGGCTATCCTGCCTGGTTTGAATACTCCAAAGACAACCTCGGCGCTTCCAAGTCTGGCTTCTTACATACCAGCCTTGTTAAAGAGCTTGGAATTATCCTTGATATAGGTTATGCCAAGCTTGCCATCACAACCGAACATAGCATTTTCTTTCTGGAATCCGCAGAACCCGTTCAGGAAACCGCTGAAATTCGTGAGCTGATGGATCAAATCAACGCTCTAAACCAGTAACAAAAAGCATTCAAGGTTGCGCTCTTAACGCGCGGGTGGGTATGGGGTTTATTATTTATGACATTATCAGAAAAATCAGAACTGCTGCGCCTGTTACAGCTCTATCAGGACGATCTTTTGCGTAAAAACCGTAAGAACATTGAAACAGCTGATGCTGTTGCCAAAGATAGCCTGTCCTTTATGGACGCTTCTTATTTTTACGGCATCAAAGCTCAGTATAATCACGCTCGCCTGATTGCCCGCAAACTATCAGTTGAAGTCAGCAAAGATGTCAAATCTTACTGGGAGCTGTCCTGATTCACAAACAAAAAACCGTGCAGGCACAACCACCTACACGGTCCATCCCATTACTTTAATTTTTCCAAAATCTCATCAGCACTCATGCCGTTTGCCAGCAGCTGGTTGATCATTTCCTGCGCCTGAATTTTCTTCGCTTCCGCCTCAGCAGCAATGTCCGCCTTGGCCTTTTTCTCTTCCAGCTTGGTCAGCTTTTTCTCCGCGGCCTTCACATCCGCCTTCTGCATCTTCAAGGTTTCTTTCATGGATTTCAGGTCGGTTTTCAGCTCGTCAATGCTGGCATTGGTCTTGGCAACTTCAGCTTCCGCCTCTTCCTTTTCTTTCTGAGCAGCGGCAATCAGGTTTTCGTAATCAACACCGGCAGCTTTTACTTTGTTCTTGCTTCCCTTGGTTCTCGGCATAGTGCTAACCTCCTACAAAATATTTTATGCGCTCAGTATATCACAGCGGTTTTCAAACTGCAATAGACGTTCAAAGGGGGAATTCTCTCTGCTTATTTTTTATGATACCTGCGCCCTGCTCAATATGGGCGCACATGTTGTCGGTCGCCCATTTATTATTTCCGTCCAAACCCTGCTGGAGCTGGAATCCATCAAAACCAGCCGCGCCAAAGATGAATCCGTTCGTTATCGTGCCCGCCAAATGACTCACTATCTCGATAGCACCCATGATTCCGACTTTTATCATGTCTCCAATGCTACCGATTATCCGAACGATGATGCCTGCCCGTTTCGCAGCACATTGCCCAACACCCCGGATTCCATTGTCATTTATGCGGCCTGGAAAGCATACAGCCAAAACCAGGATATGATCTTCTGCACGGACGATCTCTGCTGTAAACACCTGGCCTCTTCCCTCGCCCACCTGCCCGTCTGTTCTTCCAAGGATCTTCTCCCCCGCCAAAGCTATACCGGCTTTCTGGAGGTCACTCCAACCGATGAGCAATACGCTGCCCTCTATGAACAGCCGGAACGAAATACCTTCGGCCTTATCCCCAATCAATATCTTATCGCTCACAGCCCCGCAGACAGCTCCGTACAGGCGTTTAAGTGGGCAGACGGTAAATATGTCGCGGTGGATTACAAGCCCTTCAAAACGCAGGCATTTGGCGCTGTCAGGGCCAAGGATAAAGATATCTACCAGATGCTCGCCTTTGACAGCCTTTTACATAACCAAATCACCATGCTGTGCGGTCCTGCCGGTACTGGTAAAAGCTATCTGGCTCTGGCTCACATGCTCAAGCTGCTGGAAACCCATAAGATTGATAAAATCATCGTGTTCACCAACCCCTGCGCCACATCCGGTGCTGCCCGCCTTGGCTTTTACCCAGGCACCCGCGATGAAAAGCTGCTTGACAGCCAAATCGGCAACATGCTCGGCGCTAAACTCGGCGATACCATGGAACTCCAGCGCTATATTGACGCCAACAAGATCCAGCTTCTCCCCTTCTCGGACCTGCGCGGCTTTGATACCACCGGCATGAACTGCGCCGTTTATATTACCGAGGCCCAGAACCTTGATATTGAAATGATGAGGCTCGCCCTTCAGCGCATCGGTGAAGATTCCATCTGTATCATTGATGGTGATTATGACGCCCAGGTCGATCTCGATATCTACTCTGGCGATAACAACGGTATGCGCCGCCTCTCCCAGGTCTTCCGTGGCCAGGATTTCTATGGCGAGGTCAAGCTCCAAAAAATCTACCGTTCCCGTATCGCCGCACTTGCACAGGAGATGTAAACAATGACAGCTAATACTGATAAACTTCTTTCAATTCTTACCGGCATTCTCATTACCGTTCTGGTTTATTTTCTAGCCTTTTGGTTCCACCTGGCTCTCGCCAAGTTCATTTTGGTGCCTATGTTTGGCACCGCCATCTGCTCCACATTGAATCAGTTGTTCAACACCGCATCCTTCACCCCGCAAATGCTGCCCTCTACATACGCCTGGACCTGCCTGATTGGCGGCATCTTCTTCTGGCCTCATATCAGCAGCAGCAAACATTGATTATTTTCTTCGTCTTACCAACACGCGCGGCTGTGCGTGTCCAAACAAGCTCTGTTTCGGCATCTCAAATGCTGTTTCAAACTCTTCATCAAACTTGGCCCTTACAGCACAGTAATCTGTAATCTTTGCCTGGATCTCTCGCAGCGCCTGTCGCTCCCGCTCAATCTGGATGTACTGTTCTCTTGTGCAGCTGTCTCCGTCCTGTATCCGCTGTTCCCATTCACTCAGGGCGTCCTCCTGGTAGCCACACAGTTCCAGCATCTCATTGCAAAATCTCATGCCTGTTGGTCCTGCCACTCCTAACCACTCCTTGCCTTTTTCTTTTATCTTACCATATCAGAGGTGATTTCGCTATGAATTTCTTTACTGCTGACCTTCATTTTTCTCATCGCAACATTATCCGTTTTGACGGCCGCCCCTTCCTGGATCTGCCCGCCATGCACGCGGAGCTTATCAAGCGCTGGAACAGCGTTGTCACTCCGGGCGATAACGTTTATGTCCTTGGCGATATGTTCTGGGACCCGTCCGAAGCTCCTATGATCCTTGAGCAGCTCAACGGCCACATCCACCTTATCAAGGGCAACCACGATAAGATCACGCCGGAAATGATGCACTACTTTTCTTCCATCAAGGGCTATGATGAACTCGCAGCCGGCAAATACAAACTTATTCTCTGCCACTACCCCATCATGTTCTACAACCACTCCTATTCGCCGGATTGCTACATGCTCTGCGGCCACGTCCATAACACCCGTGAGAACACCTATCTCGCCAAGTGGAAAGCAGAATTGCGCGATAACGCGGTCGGTATAGCCAGTAACAAGGGCAACATCATCAACGTTGGCTGTATGCTGCATGATTATACCCCCAAAACCCTCGACCAACTCATTGCCTGGGATAAGGAAGGAGGCTGGAAAGTTGAGTAAAACAATCTTCACCTTTACGGAGGAATTTGATGATGCCGGCCACCTCATCAAGCGCACCATCACAACCGAACAGGGCGAAACAGTTCTGCCGGTAACACCAAACACCAAGCCGATTTATAATATGCCGCTAGTTCCTCCTCCTACTCCATGGAAAACTCCAACCAAAAGTATCCCATCTGATCCAACATGCTCAAAAAGCGCCATCGCTCTCTATAACCATTCTGGAGGTACCGCCCATGAATCCTAAAGAATTTGAACTGGCTGCCTGCACCGCCATCTCCCGCTACTTCAATGATAACGCTGATGTAACTGGTGTCTATCTGTCACCGGATGATATCTACACCGTCTGGTCGTGCAAAACTCTTCAGAACAACAAAGGTCTTTTCACCACCCCTGTCAAAGACGGCCTGTATTACGAAGTCACCTATAACGGCGATAAGCAGGAACTCTATGTTGACTGTTATCAAAAGCTCAAAAATTTTGCAGTAAAAGTCAGCGAATAAAACAACAAAGCCCCTATCCACTGTCACCCAGCGGACGGGGGCTATTTTTTTTAGTTCAGGCCAAAATCAGCAAACAGCGGGTTCTTCAACAGCATCCCCACAATCAAATACCGGTAAGATTTCACACTGCCGTCATAGTAAAGGGTCCCTCGTATCCTCTGCTTCTTCACCAGCCCGGCCATGAACTCTGCCTGCTCTTTCGTAAAGTACAAAGAAACCTGCGGGTAGTTCTTGTCGTCCAGCCGCGTCGCAATGTACCGGTTGATTTCCGGTTCTGTCGGCAGCACATAACTGCCCTTCAGGCGCGACATCAAAGCCCGGTATTCTTTGGTATCTTTCGTCACGCAGCGGTCGGCACCCACCGCCATCATCCTGCCAAGCTCTTCCTGCAACAGCCGGTTTGTCACGGTTCCAATGCGGGTGTCTTCAACCTCAGCCTCGTCGTTCAGCACCTCGCGCACACGCATACTCAGCCGCAGGTTGATTTTCACTTCCTTTGCCATCACTCAACCGTCTCCAGCAGTTCTTTCAGCTCCGCAGCTTTTTCAATCAGCTCGGTCAGCGTCTTAATGTCTTCTGCCCGCTGCTCCCGGCTCATCTTTTTCAGCCCTCTCTTATACGCCGGCGTCGCAATCTTCTTACCAATTTTCCCGGCCAATGGCCGTAAAGTTTTCTGAACAAATGTTTTGGTTTCGGCTTTCTTCTCAGCGGTTTTAATCTCGCGTTCAAGCGCAGCCTGCTTTTCGGTTTCAGCGTCGGATTCTTCTTTTTCTTTTACAGTCAGCTTTTCAATTCTGGCCTTCATATCTGCCAGCACATCTTCAAATCGCTGGTCACGCTCTTCTGTAGAACTGCCTCCCCAAACACTTTCTAATCCTGCCATGGCTTCATTCTTAATCTCGTCTTGCAGGTCTTTTACCTCTGGGTTTTCAATGGCAAAAAGTTCCTCAAACAAAGAACCAATTCTCTGTTGCTGTTCCTGGTCTAGTCTTGTTAATTCTTCGCCCTCATTTCGTGTCAGGTACTTTTCATCTAACAGTTGGAGCAGCTGCTTATTCAACGTATGTTCAATTCGTATGTCCTTATCAATCGTCCGCCCAACTGCACCACTGATTTCCTTCAGGGCTTTCTTGGCCTCGGCCTGGTTCAGATTATATGGTTCTTTCTGCAAACACTCAATAAATTCAACTGTAGCTTTGCGCCGGATCATTTCATCTCCAAAGCCACCACGCACCTGCAGGTTCGCACTGTACAAAATAACTTTCTTTTCATTGGGGGATAGGGGAGTGGTAACTACATTACAGTTCTTGGCCGCATTCCATGTCGCGTCCTGTTCCTGTAACATCATCAAAGCCCGGTATCTCCGCTCGCCAGAAAGCAAAACATACACCGTCTTACCATCTTCCTGCTCCGGGAACACAACCAGATTATGCAGCAGGCCATTGCGCTTGATATCCTCAGCCAATACCTCAATGTCTTCTCCATTGTCATTCTGGCGGAAAATCTCGTTGTCTGGGTTCAGCCGGATGTCTGCCAGGCTGATATCCTTATTTTCAAACTCAATGGTCTTATTGCCAACGATCTTTCCAACCAGGGCACGGCCGGCATCATTATCGTTCACTTCTTTAGCCGCACTGCTGGTGGGGATATTCAGTTTCTTTTCGTTGCCCTTCTTCGGCTTTGATTTCAAACCCATCTCACCTTTCCTCCTTGTCCAGTTTTTCAAGCCGCTGTTTCAGCTCTTTATAAGCTGCCATATAGCTCTTGCCGATCGGCTGCGTTTTGGCAGAATAGCATACTGGCACACATCTTCTCACCGATGTTTTTACAGCCAAAGCACTTGGTATCTCAGTCTTGAACAGGGTAGAACCAAGCACTCTCTGGCATTCTTCCCGTGTCTCTCTCGTGGCCGCGCCCTTGTCCACCATGGTCAAAATCACGCCGATTCCTTTCAGGTTCGTCTTTGGGTTTTTGCGCAGCTCATTGCAGATGGAATACGTTCTAAACGCTGAATCCTCAGAGAACGAATCACACATCATCGGGATCAACACATAATCCGCTGCCACCAATGCGTTTGAAAGGATCATGCTGTCACGGGTCGGCTGGGTGTCCACAATGATATAATCATAGTTCTCCCGCACCTGGTTCAAAAAATATAGCAAAAAGTCGGCCGTAGATTCCAGCCGTCTTGGGTCGCCCACATCATACTGCTGTGCATCAGCCAATAGGTCCGGCAGCCGCTTGTTGATCCGCGGTGTCTGGCTGCTTGCCGGGATCATATCAACATTCTCATACTCTGTCTCCACAATATAGTCCTTCGTGGGGGTGTACTTGAACCCGTCAAACATATCATACAAAGCCCTGCGGGAGTAAGCGTTGCTCGTGATTGTATTGCCGCCGCTCAACGCAAAGGTTAGGTTGCCCTGCGGATCAGTGTCCACACACAAAACCCTTTTTCCTTCATCGCCCATCAGGTAGGCAAGGTTAGAAGCCGTAACCGTTTTCCCAGAGCCGCCTTTTTCAATCGCAATCGTAATAATTTTTGCAGCCATATACAGCCCTCCATGTAAAAGAACCCATTCTTTGTTGCTATTTTATTCTCATTATAACACATCAACACTCAAAGTCAACAAGCAAAAGAATCAGTTCTTTGTTGCTGTAATAAAAGTTAAAAATAGGGGAGCCACCTTATCAGCAGCTCCCCCTGGTCATTCTTCAAATGTTGTTTCATCCAGCCGGAACATCGGCTCTTTGTCGCCCTGTCCCATCCGCCGTTTTCCGCCCTCAATGATCGTAGCAGAATTTTCTACAATGTCGCTGTACACCACCGTGCGGTAATACTGGGCGGATTTCTTTTCCACATCCTGCCTCAGCATCACGTTAAACTTTTCCAGCTCACCCAACGCCCAGCTTTTCAGCCCGTGGTTATTCTGGATGATTCTATTCAGCGCTTCCAGCGTCTCCTCAGCCTGGTCTTGCTTGTTCTGGTTGGTCAAAATCTTGGCCGCATAAGTAAACACATTCGCCAAAACATTCCGTTCCTCTGCGGTCAGCTCCTTCTTGTAGCCCGCATAGCCAGCCCTGTCTTCTATCTCGCCTCGCGCCTTGCGGAACGTCATTCCCATCACGGCAGGGGGCAGGGGAGGTCTCTCTCCGGTTTCAGCCGCCAGCACAGCTTGTTTCTTTGCCTTTTGTTTGCGTGCTACCTCCTGGTCGCTGCGCTGGTTCGCGTTCAAAAACGCCCGCACCTTCTCCATCTCTTTGCGGGATTTGTACTTGATAAAGATGTACAGGTGGGTATATTTTCGCACGCCTTTGGTTCGCACCGGCTCATAGTCAAACCACAGGTCTGTCATCTCATTAATCTCATTTTTCACAAGCTTCAAAACATTGCGTTCAAAGTCTGAAAAATTAGGGTACTTTTCTGTCAACGGTTTTTCGCGGTCGTATTTGTTGTCCACATCGGCCTTTTTGCGGTTCATGCCGCGCTCTTCCTTGGTCGGTACAGACAATAGGTTTTTGAAATCATCAATACCAAACTTTTTGTACTTGTATCCGCGCAGCTGGCTCCGCTTGGCGGGGAACATCCCCAATACCTCGTCCGTCACCGACTCAAACACCAGCCCATTGGCGTACTCATAGTCCCGGTTGCCGTTATCATAAGATAAGATAATTTCATACACCCGCATAGAATAGGTGCTCTGCATCATCAACAGGTATTCAATGCTGTAGGATGTGTAGTTGCTTGTCAGCTGCGCAATGTCTTTCCAAATGTCCTCATTGAACCGCATGCTGATGGTTTTGCCCTCAGTGTCAATAATCGAACCTTTGCGTACCCAGCTCATGCTCTTATACTTGGTCGGGGCAATCGGCACCCAAAATGTCCGGTTCTCCAAATTTTCAATCGTGTGCTGCAAATATGCCACATAGGCCGGCTTTTCCGCATTCACGCCTGTCAACTTTGAAAAATCGCTGAACGTAATCGTGTAATACTTCGAAGCATCCGTGTCATTTTTCTGGTCGATTTTTGAAAGCAGCATAAACAAAATCTTCTGCTCATTGCGGGGTAGGGAATACTTCGTCTTCTGAATCAGGTCATTGCTCTTGGTGATGTAAGAGCCAACGGCAAAAGGGGAGCCGGTCTTCTTTTCCTGCTCCTTTTTCGCCTTAACCTCTTCGTCTGTCATCACCTCGCCGGTAATTGCCGTTCCTGTGCCTGCGCGGTTTACTTTTTGATCTTTCATTCTTTTGTTCGCCCGCACAGCTCATCCGCCATGTCAGACTCAACCTCCAAATCACAGTGTATGTATCGCATCGCACAGGTGGGTATACCTAACGCATTATATCTGCATCATATCCTATTTTTATTCGCTTGTCAAGCCAAAAATTTTTTTGCGCTTTTCTTCAAAACAAAACTCGTAGTAAAATTTTTTGCGCTTATTATTATTTTATATTTATATTATATAAGGTATATTGCGAGTTTCTTTTACACAAGCTGCGAGGTTCTTTTATTCTACATACGAGTTTCTTTTACACAAGCTACGAGTTTCTTTTATTCTAGCTACGAGTTTCTTTTACGCAAAATCTCCATTTTCGCTGTCAAACAACCTCGTAATTGCCGTCAAAAAATCTCGCAGTTCGCATCAAACAATCTCGTAATTGGCACAAAATTTTTCTTTTTCTGCGCCTTTTATCAAGAAACCTCGTAGTTCAAAACCAAACCGGGCAGGGTAGGGGAGTGGTCCCGCCCCCTGGTTTTTTACGTCTTTTCAAATCAAACAAACTCGTAGCTCAAACCGCCGCATCAACCATCCATATCTGGCCGCCCAAACCATGTTTTTTCAATCTTTTGGTCAAACAAACTCGTAGTTCTGGTTATGGGCGGTCATAAATCAACTTCAAGCTCTGCCATGCACCGCCTGTCCATACCATTCTGTCCTTATTACAATCGGTATTTTTTGCGCTTTTTTCACCGTAAAAGAAACTCGTAGTTCAGCTCAAGCGTTCTAACCATGGATCAACAGCAGATGTGAAGTCTTTGATTTTTTGGCAATTTTCAATGTAAAACAAACTCGTAATATCTGTAGCAACCAGCGCCACCTTGATTCAATCTTGTCACATGTGTCATCTATCAATTCATAAATTATTCATGTCAGTCGGAAAGCTAGTTATGCGCACCATAAAACTATACACCAGAAAGTATACACCCGCCATGCCGCCAATACAACAATAATCAATCCGATAGGGTGGAAGCGAAGCCCTAAAAGAAATTCATATACACAACTTCGCTAAAGTTCAGTTTAGCGAAACATAGAGGAGGGAGCAACTCAAATAATTTTCAAACCCTCCTTGACATATGACATAAAATGTCGTACACTATAACCAAAGGAACGACATAAAACGTCATGTGAACAGGAGGCTTTCTTATGGCTCTTACTACGGAACAGGTTTTTGCACTGGGTATTCTTTATAACAAGCTCGCCACGATTGTTTATGGCGAGGATGGCCCCAAGGCCAATAACCTTCAAAACGCCACCATGTATCCTTTAATGGAAATCGCGCAGCTCATTCTTCGTGCCCACACAGAACACCGCATAACACCGGAGCTGGACCGCCTCATTGCTCTAACTTACTCCACAATTACCGAAGATAATATGCAAAACGAGTTTTCTAAGCTCCTTCCTGTCGAGCTGCAAGGCTCTTTCGCTCTCGGTTATTATCATGGTCAGGCCGAAAAGTATTCGGATATCAAGCCCATCGGCCTCAAAGCCATGCGTTCCCGTGCCAACTTGACAGCTCAGCAGGTCGCGGATAAACTCGGTATATCCCTCCGTCAATACCAACGTATTGAATCTGGCGAAAGCAAACCTACTGTTCAGGCAGCACAAACTCTTGCCTCGCTGTTTCAATGCTCTGTCAATGATTTATTTTAAGAGGTAGTTTCATGCTTCGTCGCTGCACTCGCTGCGGAAGTTCATTTGAAGGGCAAAAAGAACAGCGCCTATGCCCCTCATGTCGTGAACAGGCCGCTCATAAACCACGCATGATATCTCATGTTTGTAAGTCGTGTGGTGCTACTTTTACCGGTGGTCCTCGTGCGTCTTTCTGCCCAGAATGTAAGGCGGAACGTGATAAGCAGGCTGTAAAAAAATGTCGGAACCTTGCTAAAAACAAGACCACTCGCCAAATTGGATCTACCGATATCTGTCAGCGGTGTGGCAAGCCTTATATCGTAAAAGGTGGCCTTCAAAAATATTGTCCAGAATGCGCCCCGATCTCCTTAAAAGAAAAAACCGAGCCGTTAAAACGTGCCTGGGCTGCCAATTACCGTGAACAAAACCCAGACCACAAAAAGAACATGCAGAAAAACGGAACAATTTGTGTTGTCTGCGGAAAAACTTTTGCTGCAGTAGATCGTAGTAATGCTTGTTCTCCTGAATGTTTAGCAATTCTTAAAAAACAACAGCAATACCATAAGGACATAAAACGTGGGCGTTATAAAAAATTATCAAACACAAAAGGAGAACCATCATGATAACTGAAATTATTGTAGGGGTTCTTGCCTGTACCCGTAGGACCTCGGAACATGGCCCCGTCACAACAACCTATTTTACCTTTGTGTCAAATGATCCGTATCAGGCCCACCGTCTTCCGGCTGGCTGGGTTCTTCAAGGCCAAAAACCATCCGGTGTTCCCTGTAAAAAACTCGTCACTATCGAACTGCCGGATTATATTCATGATGCCAATAGCGATTTTGGCACTCACTATATTTCTGAATATTCCACCAAAGACGGCAACGCAAACAAGGTTTTCTTTTCCTGTGATGCTATCCCCGTTCTGAACGGCTTTGAACCCGCAATCAACTCCGCCATTCAAACCATCAAGATCTCCACACCAACCCCATCCGGCAAGCGCGAGGATCTTCCCGCCAAAGTTCTTTCTGTCTCTGAACTGTACTGATCTTCCAACCTGCTAAAAAATAGGGAGCACCCAAGGTTTCAAAACCAAAGGTACTCCCTATTCCTGTTTGTATAATTCTTTGCTGTTTTTACTCAAGCGTAAAATTTACTTGTGATCCAACGACTCTTTATGGTATAATATTTTCCAGAGGATTGAAGCTCCGCTGAATTTCACCCAACTTTATAAGCGCTTAGGCGGCCACCTCCCACTAGCCGGAAGGCTGAATGGAGGTTTAATCATTTTCGCCTTTCGGCAATCTTGTTGTCGGAGGTGATGCCATGAATTCTATTATAGATGTGCTTGCAATCGTAAGCTGCATCGGTACATGGACTGGCGTTTTTGTGGCCATTTATTTTGGTCGTAAAAAGAAATGAGGCTACCTAACTAGCACTTAGGCGGCCTCATCTGAACTGGGTACATTGTCCAAGATGTATTTGGTTCATTTGTAGCTAACTGAGGTGTTCGCTTATTAAGAGCTTCAATCCTCTACTTGTATTATATACCATGGGTGGCAAGCTGTCAACCTTAACGCTTAAACAAAAACTCCTGTATATCGTCAAATGCTCGCTGCATCTGCTCTACATTATCGCCGTTCAGGTTGTGCCCCAGCTGTGCAAATTCTGCCCGCAGCAACATGTTAATGCTTTCATCCAGGTTATTCAGGTGCTTCTTCACGCCCTCCAACTGCTTGTCAAACGTGTCGCAGCGCCCTTCCACCGTTTTCAGCCGTCCTTCAATCTTGTCCATCCGGGCGTCCTGGTCTTTGTTTGGCTTTTTCAAAAAATTATTGAACTTAACCACCACGGCAATCGCAGCTGAAATACTAACCAGCGCACCGCAAACCGAAAGCATCATCGTCAGCATGTCCTGCGCCGTAAATGTAAATACCGGGTTAGGCATCTGCGTTCACCTTCTCTCCGGCAGCAGCTTCACCCGCCTTCATCTGCTCGTAAGCCGCCTGGGCAATCGCACGCGCCTGCTCCTCTGTAATGGTAACGCCGGCCTGCTTGGCCACTTCCATAATCAGTTCTGCAGCACGCTTGTTCTTTTCCTCGCCGGAAATATCGTTAAAATATTGCTTGATATATTTACAGGCGCTTAACCCCCACTGCATCAACAGCGGGTAGCCGCTCAACAGGTTCAGCGCTTTATTTATTGTCTCCTGGGCGTTCGGCATCACATATTTGCCGACCATAAAAGCAATCACGCAAACCAGGCCCATCACAATATATACAATTCCCTGTTCCATACCTAACCTCCAATCTCTTCCGTGTCACTTGTCTCATCAATCGGCGTAAAAATTTCATCACCAGGGGGCGCATTGTTACCCTCTGTTTTTTCTTCTTCCGCTACTTTTTCCCTCACCTTAATCCAGGCGTTACACAAATTCTCTGCACTCATTGCCGCAAACAGCCCAATGTTAAAAGACGATTCCGGTAACTGTCCGGTCCTAAAACACAGGATCATGTAAACAATCGCGTAAACAATCGTTGCGCCCATCGTAAAAACAATAATCTTTTTGCTGAACCTCATCAGGCTCCAGTTTTCCTTCATAAAAATCACCTGCTTTGGCTGCACTCAGGTATGGCTCTTCACCGCTTTTTGGCTGATATAACCATAAACCGTTTTGAACCAGCCGTTCACGACCGTCTCATACCCAATGCAAACAGGCTTGCCGGTCTTGGCATCCGGGCTGCTGATCACCCCAACGGACTGGTACTGCATTCCGGCACCCTTACGCACATTCCATTTGCCGTTGTTCAGGGTAATGGCTTTTGTCACAGTCTTTTTCACTGCCGGTTCAACCTTCGGCTCCTCAGCCGCTTCCTGCTTGTCCACCTGTACACTGTGCTGGTTTGCATTGGCCCACAAAATCACACCGCGGCTGGCCGGCTTAAAGTCATCATCCAGCCAACATAGCGGGTTCTCACGCACACCTTTCCAGCGCACCTCAAAGTGCAAATGGGCACCAAAACAGTTGCCGGTCTGGCCGCTGTAACCAATCACTTCGCCGGTTTTCACCTTCTGTCCAGCTTTCACTGTGATAGAATTCAAATGAGCATACAACGTTTCCAGCTTGCCGCCTTTATACGCCGTATGCTCAATCTTTACCATATTGCCATAACTGTTGGTGTCACCCTGGGTCACTCGCCCATTCCAATGGTAAACCACGCGCACCGTTCCATCTTCCGCCGCAAACACCGGTGTTCCCACCAAAGCGCGAAGGTCGATTGCCCTGTGCAGCGCCCCACTGTTATATTTCCAGCCAGCCGTAATCACATGCTGCGTCAACGGCCACCCAAAACATACTTCTCCATTCTTCAGCCGCATCTTTATCCTCCTTATCTTGTTCTCTTCCACATCCATACCGATAAATAAGGCGGCATGTTGTTGTGGGCTGCCCCGGAACCGCCGGAGGCGACTGTTACGGTTTTGGATTCCCAGTTCGGAATACCCCAGCCACTTGATTGCGTTTGGACATACGCATCCGCAGAGCTTCCGGTTTTGGAGCGTATTACGTTGCTTCCGTTGGCCACAGACAGCGAATAATTCGGTAGCTCGCTTTGTGTAAGCTTATGGGTGAATTCGCCCCCAGTGCTACCTGCGGGATAACTGCTGGAAGCAGCAAACAGGAAAGTATCAGATATTCTTTCCCACGTGCCACCAAATAGATTTGCCGGGCTTGTACTGTTTACGCTCATGTAAATGCTGCCAATCGGCCAGGCCGCAAGTTTTGCTTCCGCGATGGCTGCTTTTACCGCTGCTGGTGTTGCTGCAATTCCTCCGCTGGTTGAACTGGTTGAACTGGTCGAATCGCTCAGCTTCACGCCGCCCAAAGTCGAAGCATTACCTGTCGGCAGTGTATAACTCGTACTGCTCGCCGGCGTCATATAAATCTGGTTTGCGTTCAGTTTTCCATTTGTCTTAGCCGTATCATATTGGCTTTGTGTCAGGTAGTTAATTACCAAACTGTCCAGCTTTGTATCAGTGGCCATAATCATATACCTCTCGTTACAATCGCGCTGATTGCCGTCAGTCCACTCGGCAGGCCGGAGAGTTTGCCGTTGCTGATGCTTAGGCTCAAACTGGTGCTGCTTGGGCTGCCCCAGCTGGCGCTTTTGTAGTATCTATCGCCCTCAAACGCGATCAGGCTCGTAGTCTGCCCACCCCAACCGCTGGAACTGGTCATGGTGCCGTAGCCCCAAATTTTGATTGCCCCGTCAGTGCGCTTAAAACTAACGCTGGGGTTGGTGTTCGTAATGGCATATGCCTCAATGTTGTTATTGCTGCTGCCGCTGCTTGACGATACATTCACCGTCACCTTGCCGCTGCCGTTGTGGTAGCCCGCTGGGATTGTATAGCTACCGTTTGCGGTCATAGTCTTGCTCACCGCCCCGTTGTTGGTCATGGTGCCGGTCAGTTTGCTGCCGTTCACATACGCCGTTTTGCCGCTCAGAATGTTGGCGGCGGTCGCGGTCGCATCGCTGGTATCCACGCCGCTGGAAGAGCCGCTTGCCGTCACACTGCCGCGGCCATTATGGTAGCCAGCCGGGATGGTCACGCTTGCGCCGGGCGCAATGGTCGATGTCCACGCACCGTTGTTGGTCATAGTACCGGCCTGGTTTAGATAACCCCTGTAATAAGTGTAGCTATATGATGGAGAAGGTGACGTTTCCGTATAATATCCGGAAAAATTGTATCCCTCCAGCACATAATCAGGGGAACATCGCCCCAGATAGCGCACATCAATGCCGAAAGTGTTTTCTCTGGAGTTATCCAATATAGCTCGCGAGCTGCCGCTTGCGTCCGTTGTATATGTTAAAAAACTTGTCGCTTTGGACTTCGGACTTTCATCCACAAGGCTGATTTGGGCAGAATCTACTACATCGTAATCAGCCTCCACAGAAACCGTACTGTCTGTCAAAGTCCCCGTCACTTTCTCCCCGTTCACATACGCGGTTTTCCCTTTGGCAATATCACTCGCCGTCGCGTCCGCGTCGCTGGTATCCGTGCCGCCAGAACTGCTGCTCCCAGCATAACTACCTGTCACATTAAAAATCTTCACACCGTTTCTAATGTTACCGGCGGTCAAATTGCTGTCACCCTTAATCGTCTGGGTTCCATTCAAATACTGGCCGGATGCAATGCTCTGGTCACTGGTACCCGGCGTATAAGTCGCAGCACTCTTTTTCGTCACGCCGCTTCCCACATAAGTTCTCGATACGGCATTTACTGTAACCTGGCTCAAACCGTCATAGCCATTGTCGGCCTTGATCGTCTGTGCGCTCTCACTGGGGCTAACTGTCTTGCTCTGCAAATTCGCCCCACTGGCACCACCAGTCACAAAACCTCCCTGCATATCCACCTGCGTACTTCCTAAATAAACTCCCATAAAAATCACCACCTGCTAATTGTCACACTTGTTGCGCCCACACTGGCTGCCGTAATGCTGATAGATTTTGCACTGCTGCCATCCCATGCACCCTGGCTTGTCCCATTCAGGTTAATCGTCAAAGCTGCATTCACCTTGTTGGCGCTCGTTGCGGCACCGCCTGCGCTGCTGGACCCAGCATAATTGTGGGTGTGGCCGCTCGCCGCCTTGCCATCCACCAGGGTTTTCAGCGCTTTGCCCTGCGCTGCGCTCAAACTGTCGGTCGTACTGTCACTGGTCAAATTGTTTTGGATGCCGCGCCAAGTGTCGGTATCTGTCAGCTTGTCCTGCACCCATCCGCTCCAGGTTCCGTTTACACAATGGCGGCGGTAAGCAGCACTGTCGCTGTAAATAATCTGGGTATAATAATTTCCACTTGCCCGGTGAATCACAATCAGGCCAAAATGGTCTACGTTACTTGGTTTATTTGTCACGCTGTTGCTGCCGTCAGAACTGTAAAATCCTGGCGTCACCACATCGTTTAAGTTCTCATTTGTCAACACAATCATGACGGCCTTGCTCTCATTCAGGATCTTACCCTGGCTTGCCGCAAGGCTCTGGTCGGTCGCGCTGCTGGTCAAGTTGTTCACAACCGGCCGCCATGTGTTTGTGTCCTGTTTGGGCGGGGTGTATCCCAGTGCATTCGTTACATTGGCCGCTGTCACACTAAGCACGCCGCCGCTGTTTGTAATGTTCGCTCCGGTTTTCACGCCGCCCAACACACTGCTGGTCGCCGTGGGCAGGCTGTATTTGTTCGCCCCCTCGGCAATCCCATCCAATTTTTTCTTATCGGCTGCGCTCATAAAGCCAGCCGCGCTCTGTGTAGCTCCCCCGTGCCCGTGGCTAATGGGCGCAAAAATGGTTTTCAGCTTGCCAAAAAAGTAGCTTAACCCCGCGTTACTCAAATATCCCACTTTACCACACCTCCTCTTGGTTTAGTTTTTTAAGATGCCAAAATGGTATCAATTTCAGTGTTCTGGATCGCATCAATGGTAAACACCTGGCCCAGTCCATCCCACTTCTCGCCATTCCAGGCATAGTTCATGCCATCGCCAACGTCGTATACATCGCCAATGGTCTGGCCGCTTGTCGGCAGCTTGTCATAGCTTGCCACGCTGCCTTTGTAACGGTACATAGCGGTAATGTCGCTCTTCAGGGCGTAGGTGCTTGCCGCGCCAAAACCATCCAGTTTCTTCTTGTCGGCAGTGCTCATCAGGCCATGGGTGCTCTGAGTGGCATCATTGTAGGTGGTGTTGGTGCTGGGGATACCCAATGCCGTAATATCGCCCTTGGCAACCGCAGTCACAGCGCTCACATGTCCGGTCGCATCTACAGTAATTTTGTACAGGCCACTGTTCTGTGCGGTATAGCTGGGGTGTACATACTTGTTGGCACCGGTAGCAATGCCGTCCAGCTTCTTCTTATCGGCGGCACTCATCAGGCCGGCGCTCGTGGTGCTTGCAGCTCCATAAGTGGTGTTCGGCGGGGTTGTCCAAGCACCGGTCGAATCCAGCCAGCGCTTCGCACCCTTCGTCGGGCTGGGCACCAACCCGCTCTTGCCATCCGCATCAGCCGTTGCGCCGCTCATCACACTGTAGGTAGTATCCTTTTCATTTACCCACTTAGCGGTGCCGTCCGCGCCCCAACCCAAAATCTGGTTGGCACTGCCGCCTGCAGGGATATGCTTATTCCCGCTGGTTGTCGGGTGGGTGTAATTCTTCAGCCCGGCCAGCTTATTCTTCTCAGCAGTGGTATAGTCGTTGGTCGAAAGTCCCTTGCCATCAATCTTATCCACCTTACCGGCCAGCAAAGCTTTAATTTTCTGCCAAAAATAAAGCAGACCGTCATAATTCAAAAATGCCATATTGTTTCCTCCTTGTATTATAAAGTAGTAGTTTATAGCCCCTACCCAAGGGGCGTGTGCTACACTGTAAAGGATGCTGTGGATTGGTTAAATCCTCCTACCGCAAGACGGTTTCGAATAGGGTCCAACCACAGTCCTTTACAGTATTGTTGATCAGTTAGATACCGCCAGACGGTTTATGTAGAACAAGGTTACAAGAGTGAAGTGTCCTGTGGACCCAGCATCAAATAAACATACCGGAGGTACCATTATGATTTGCGTGGGTGTTGATGTCGCCAAGGACAAGCACGACTGCTTCATCCTCAGCTCAGAGGGCGAAGTCCTGGCGGATGTATTCACCATTCAAAACAATGCAGAGGGCTTTGACACACTGCTGCAAACTATTCGCCGCTGCGTCTGTCCAGGAGATAAAATAAAAGTAGGGCTTGAGGCTACCGGACACTACAGCTACAACATTCTTGGATTTCTGCTTGACAAAGGCCTGGACACCTACGTCATCAATCCGCTGCACACCAACCTCTACCGAAAAAGCCTGAGCCTTCGCAAAACGAAGACAGACCGTGTCGATGCGCGAACCATTGCAGCTATGCTCATGTCTGATGTGGACCTCAAGTCCTACACAGACACAGCATACCACAACGAGGAGCTAAAGTCACTCACAAGATACCGGTTTGACAAAGTTCGTGAACGGGCAAAGCTGAAGCAGTCGGTTTCCCGTCTGGTCACGATCCTATTTCCTGAACTGGAAAAGCTGGTTCCATCACTTCACATGGCATCTGTTTACGCACTTCTCAGCGAGTTTCCCGGTGCCAAGCAGGTCGCCGGAGCACACCTGACGCATTTGAAAGCAGTCTTATACGATGCCTCCAAAGGTCGCTACGGGAGAGATATGGCAACAACGCTTCGGGAGGCAGCCCGATGTTCTGTTGGCTCTGTCATGCCGACCAAGTCTTTGGAATTGCAGCATACGATCCGCCTGATCCGCGAACTGGATGCCGAAATTGAGGACATCGAAGCCGCTATTCAGTCCATGATGGACGAAATGCAGTCTCCCATTATGACGATCCCTGGTATTGGCGTTCGTATGGGTGCTATGATCCTTGCCGAGATTGGTGACTTCTCCCGTTTCGACTCGCCGGATAAAATCCTCGCCTATGCCGGTATGTCTCCCTCTACTTACCAGTCCGGGCAGCTTTCTCTGTCTGGAGCCTACTCGCACATGGAAAAGCGAGGCTCTCGGTATCTGCGCTACGCGCTTTACAACGCCACCAAATATGTCTGCCTTTGGGATCCTGTCTTTGCCGCTTACCTTGCTAAGAAGCGGACTGAGGGCAAGCACTACAATGTTGCGCTCTCTCATGCGGCAAAGAAATTGGTGCGTCTAATTTACGCGATGGAGAAATCCAGACAGTCATATCGTAACGCTGCGTAAATCCATTCTTCTATATGCTCAGTTAGGCGTCCGTCTGGATGTCTGCTTTGCTATACCCTTTTTGAACCGCCTGCATTTTTTCACCACTCCTCCGCATTTCGGGCTTGACTTTTAATAGTTAGTCTATTCGTCTTTGAATAAATTATCAATTTGGCTGTTGGTAATCTCGTCAATCACAGCTTCCGGGTTTGGGGTATTGATAATCAGTCGCCCATCTGCATCCGCCGTCACGCTCGTAATGCCAGTGCCGCGCACCTTTACCGTACCCTTTGCCACATCACCATGTTTCAGCTCCAAATTGGCTTCTGTGGCATCAGCCTTGCTGGCCCCAATCGTAAAATCAGTATCATTCAGCATTACCCAACCAGAGTTATAGATATACAAATCTCCGGGCGGCAGGTAATAAATCTTCCCGGCCAGCGGGGCCAATGGCAGCTCACTTACTCGTTCCAGATCGCTTCCAATCCGAACTCGCCCACCGGCTGTGTCCCGGTAAGTGTTTCCCGTATCCAAGCAGCATACCAGCTGTCCATCCACAATAGGAGTTTTATCCAGCTGCGACTGTTGGATCTCGCATAAAGAAAGTTTTGACATCGTAAAACTCCTTTTTGTAACAATAAAAAAACCGCCTACCTGCGTACAGATAAGCGGTTTCGATTCAGTATTTAATTTGACAAATTTTGCATTGACAGTATAATAATAGCAGAACTAAGGCACCAACGTTTATTCCTTTTTGCCATATCTTCCTCATAGACGTAATAGGCGGTTAAGCCTCCCATCTGCCGCAAGGCATTGTGGAGCGCCCCTACTTTGCCTTCCGGTAAATTCATTTTGCCAGGAGGTGATGCTTATGCCGGATCTATCCTTTGTTGATACCATCGTCATCATTGGCGTTGTGTTCACCGGGGTACAAACTGTCGTAGCAGTTATCATGTTTTTTCGTGGTAATAAAAAGTAAAACCGCCCTGTCGCCCACAGAACGGTTTTTTGCTATGATGGTTTAACTATCATACATAAACTATAAACTGAGGCGCGACCGTCTATGTCGGTACCTTAGTTCTACTATTATTATATATTTAACATCGTTGTTTGTCAATACAATATAAAACCTTCGCTGCACAGTGCGTGTTCTCCCACTCGCAAAACACTGGCCCTGCAGCGAAGGCGATTTTTTATGTCAACTTGAAATAACTAACCGCTTGGCCGTCTCAGCCAATGGTCTTCCAGGTAATAGCACCCTCAACAACCTTCACACGGCTATCCATGGCAGTGTTCAGGCCGTCAGCATACGCCTTGGCGGCATCACGGGCAGCATCAGCCTTGGTGGTTGCGTCAGCGGCAGCAGTAGCAATGGCCTCGCTCTTGGCGGCAGCCAGCTGTTCAGTGCTTACCTTTGCGTCCCAAGTAGCCTTCTGTTCCTTGGTCACATGGATGTCGGCATTGGCAGCGTGGGCATCCAGTGCATCCTGTACAGCCTTGATCTTTTTGTCAGCTTCGGCCTTGGTGTAAGCGTCCGGCACAGCAACGTACAGGCCATCTTCCTCCACAGTGATGGAGTTGTTAGCCTTGGCGCTTACTTTAACACTCACACTGATCTTGTTATCATCGGAAACAGTCACATTAGCGGTGGAAGTTGCCAGGCCAGTATAAATGTCAATCAGGCTGCCAACCGGGATCTTGATCACATCGCCGCTGGTAATGGTTAGCTCAATGTTTTTGTCCTCGGCGTTGTAAGTACCGCTGGTCACAACCAGATCCTTGCCCAGCGCAATGGTCAGTTCATCGCCGCCAAATACCGGCAGCTTGATGGTGCGGGTGTCTGCGTCATAGGTGGGGGCATGAACAACGCCAGTCAGGGTGGTAGTAACCGGCTCGCCGCCCTTGGCAACACTCAGAACACCCTCATTGTAGGCAACATCGGTAACAAAAACACCCTTGCCGCCAACAACGCCCGCAATCTTGGCATCGACGTAGCTGGCAACAGCCTTGGTGGTCGGCACATTGTCATCGCTGGCGTTGGAGGCCGGGATCTCAGTCACGGTGGCCTTGTTCAGCTGGATATAGCTGGTGCCATTGAACACATGCAGGGTAAAGTCACTGGTGCGTACATAAACAACGCCCTGCACCTGGCCGGAACCAGGCAGGGTGCTCACCAGCTTGCAGCTCTTGGTGTATTCAACTGCGCCCCTAAAAATCTGCAAAGTGTCAGTCAAAAAATACAGGGTGTCGTTGTCCTTTGCCTGCAGGGCTTCAAAATTAGCTTTGGTGCCATAATTAAATTTTACTTCTGCCATAATTGTCTCTCCTTAATTTTTACGTTGTTGTTTTGTCAATCAAAATTCCTGCCAAACAAATCCAGTGCTTGCAGTGCTGAACGGTTCAACAGCAAACTTTCCGGTATCCAACAGCTGTACAATCCACGGCTCATACTTACCCTCGGTGTTTTTAATCATTACGGTCTGCCCGGCATAAGTGTCGCTGCTGTTATTCAGCTGTTCATTGGCCTGCCCGTTGCTGTCAAAAACACGGGTGCGGGGGCGGATCGCCTGCTTGCTCTTATCGTCACGGATGTAATAAAACTCCGATGTGTCCTTGGTAATAACCAGGTCTTTCTCATCAATAATTCCATTCGTAATCGCCGTATCCAGGTTTTCCGCGTTACCATAGCCCAACTTGCTTGTGGTTGCCATTTTCCCAACTCCTTTCTCCATTTGTCGCTATATAGAAAAACGCAGGCGGCCAAGCCTTAAAACTCAACCACCCGCATATTTCCATCGGTTGTACTATCACCACCGCTGCCGGAACCGCCGCCGTTCTTGATCTGCACCGCGTTGCCAATCGGGTTTCCGTTGGCGGTCAGCTGCAGCATCTCATTCTTGTAGCTCAGGTTGTCGGCTTTGTTATTCATCATGCTGTTGTTTTTGTCGATCATAGCTTTCAGCATGGCCTGCATCGCAATAATCCGCTGGTCCAAAGCGTTCAGCGCCTCATCCGGGATCGTGGCCGCCCAGTCGTAAACATCAATAATTTTAATTTCGCCCGGCCCAACCTTGCGGATATACTGGGTGGTCCCGCCTTCAGCATCCATCTCAATGTTGCCAAAAGTCAGCTGGAACTCAATCACACCGGCCTCACTGGTCAATGCTGTGTCAAACGGCAGCTTGTATTCCAGCTTGTTTTTATACAGCTCATCGCTCAACGTCAAAAATTCGGTGCGGTATTTCTTGCTTACCGGCAGCCGGTACTCCAACATCACAACATAGTCGCGCATGTCTTTGCCCTTGTATTCCGGGTCGGCCAAAAAATGCAGGGTATCAACCAGCTTGCTCTGCTGCATCACGCGCTCCACCACACTGGCGGTCAGGGTATTGTCCTCGTTAATCAGGATCGTGTACATTGCTCGTCTCCTTTCCGCCCACAATGTAGTCAAACTCATTGCGGCTGATTTTGCCCTTGTGCCACAGCGCATTTAGGGTCGCTTCTTTTAATCGGCGATCCAAATACAACCGCCGCAAACTCTCCACAAAGTCACTCATAGCACACCTCCTTCAATCAGGCTCAGGGTATAAGCATCAATAATAGCCTCAGGGGTTTTGGCCCCCAAGGCTTTCAGCTTGTCATATTCGTAAACACTGATCTCTACCAGTTGCACGGTATCGTATCCTGCCGCCGGAATATTATAGTATCCGTCCACATGCCAGATGTAGCGCCCATCACTGCTCACAATTCCTTCGGCGTCATCTGCTGTGCAGTTCACCATAATCCCGTGTTTCGCCTGGTATTTCACAAAACTCAGGTGGTCAAGGGTATCAATCACCTGGCCGTTATATATCACCTTGTAATACATTTCGTCCCTCAACCTCCTTTACACGCTGAACATCACACGCACGCCATGCTGCTCATTCGGGGTAACATAGCTGTAAATCTGGCCGTCTGCCGCAACCTGCAAAAAGTAATCTGCATACTGAACATTCGGGCTGCGTGTCCAATAAGTGGTGGCCGCGCCATCATCGTCATAGCAGATCCGGCTCTGGTTGTCCGTCATGTAGCTGATCGTTGTGCCTTCATAAATATACGGTTCACTGTTCATGCTGGGGTTCAGTTCATACGCCGCCGGAATAAAGAAGTAACAATCTGCCGTCACAATTTCCTTGGACTTGTTACCGGCGCTGGATGTCACTTTTACCTGCTGGATCAACTGCTGCCAGCCTATCGGCAAAGCATTCGGCAACCGCTTGTCCAGGTAGGTGCGCAGCGTTGTTGCGGGCCAGCCACCATTGTTGTAATAGGCGTTGGTAATCGGCATCTTGCGTGCCAGTGTATTCTTCGCCAAAAACGTCATGGAACAGCGCTTGTTGCTGTTATCACTCAGGTAAAACTGCTTAAATCCGCACATCTCATATTCGCGGTCCTCATGCGGCCATGCAGCCAGCTTTCGGCAGGCGCTGTCACCCAGGTCAGCGTACCAAACTTTCGCCCAGTACACATCACCCTTGGCAAACCGCTCGTATTCACCGTCGTCTGCCTTGGCGCATCCAAATACCAGCGTTGCATCAGTTTTGGTAATTCGTCCACGGCTGATTTCGGTGTAAACAATGTCATCGCCGTAAATATTTGCCGTGTATACATGCAGGTTGTTTTCGCCCTTCTTGTGGCGCATTACTACCATGTCGCGGGTTCCAACGGTTGCAGCACTGGCACTCTCGGTACCCCAGCTGATCTTGGCTCCATTGTTGTTCCAAATACGGATACCGTTCATGCCGTTGGTTTCAAAGCATTGCATCAGCACAGCATTGGCCGTATCGGTCGTGGTCATCCGGTAATCCACTGCCAGCACCCAGTCACGGTCGTCCTTTAGCAGCTGCACGCCGGTATCCATATAATTGGTGCCGTCAAAGGTCTTTTTCTTGTTAATCAAAACCTTTTCTTCAATGTCAGAGTAGCTAAAGTCGTTGCCCATCGTAATGGTCACAGCATCCTTGGGGCTAACCACCTTATTCTCCATACCAACCTTTTTCATTGCGTAAATCTCAACCGGGCGCAAACTGCCAATCTCTTTGCCGTCAAAATAGCCGGATGTATATTCGCAGCTGTCATATACCGCATTGATATCCTTGTCCCCGTTCACATATCCGCCCTTGTCCCAATGGTCAAACAGATAGAACTTATAGGCACCTTCCTCCGCCGTATAGGTCGGGGTATCGCCCTCGTACAGCACCATACTGCCATAAGGGGCAGTGGTTTTTTGCTTCTCAACGCCGTTGTTCAGGTAGCGCACGGTATACTGCCGCACGCTTTCGGTATACTTGGCTGTCACGGTCTGGTTGGTAAATACCGTAATAAATTCTGTGTCCCATCCGGCATAGGTAAAGTCGGTGCTCACCGTGCTCTTCTTGGTTGGCTCCGGGATCGGTTTCTCCGCACGGGTCACAGGGTCAACAGCCTTGCCGCCCTTGTCAATGTACTGCACGTCCAAAACTGTGTGCTCGTCATCATCATTCACAAAGGTCCATGTAAACTGTTCCACCAGCGTGTTGTAGCTAATCTTCAAATCTGGCCACTGTGCATTAAACTCTGCCAGCTTCTTTTCACGCATAATGGGCACATGCACCTTGCCCTCCAGTACAGAGTGCTCAGTGTTATAGCCGTTCTCATCCAGGCCGGTCATCGTGTACAGCCGGTCAAGCAGCGCTGTATCCTCGCATTCCCAATCAAGGCCAGTCAGGCGCACGCGGTTCAAACCTGTGCATTTTTCCAACATAGCTTTCAGGTCAATGGTCGGGCAGCTTTCCACAACCAGTGTGGTCAGATTCTCATAGCCGTCAATCTTCAAATCGGTCAGGTGGTTCAGGCTCTGTGCCGTCAGGCTTGCAATCGCAGGCAGTTCAGCCTTTTCAATCTTGCCGCCCTTGGCAAACGCCACACCGGTAATACCGCTGCCACCGGCATAAAAATCGGTCAGGTTTACACATCCCGCCAAGCTGATGGATTTCTTCAGGTTTGGCACATTCTGCAAATTCAGATGTTCCAGCAGCGTATTGTTGCCAACCGCAAAGTCGGTCATGTTTGTGTTGCGGTAGCCTTCGGTACCGTTGCCAACCTTCAAGTCGGTCAATTTCGCACCATGGCTAAAATCAACATACCCAGGGTAAAACCCACTAATGTCGCCAATGCTCTGTATCAGGCTGGCATTGTAAACATAAACCTCGGTATCGTTCATGGCTGCAATCGGGCACTCAATCGTGTAGGTCTGGCCGCGCTTACCACGCATTTTTACCGGGTTGGAGCCATACAAAACACTCACATAGGTATCTGCATACGGGCGGATATGGAACGTACCGTCCGGCTGCACACCTGTCCAGTTGGTCGGGGTATAGCCGCGGATCGTCATATCATCAGCCGTGCAGGTCGTACCGCTGTACTTGCTCGCAATATACTTTTCCTGGTACTTCTGGTACTGGCGGCGCTGGTGGCGCTTATTGCCGTGCATCATCGGCAGGTAATTGGTCGTTCCATTGTCTTCATAGGTGCGGAAATATTTGCGCCGCATGTCCATGATCCAAAGTTTTTCGGGCTTCACATCCTGGTACGCCTCAATCTTGCGCAAAATACGGTTTGCACTCCAGGCCAAAGCGCTCTCACGGTTCAGGTACATCTTCTGCAAATCGTCCGCAAAAAGATCTCGTACCTTGCACCACAGCTTGCTGTCTGCCGCGTTAAACACGCTCTTGGTGCCAATGGTGTCGGTATCCTCATAGCCGTAAGTCAGTGTCAATCCGCCCTCATTGTCGTTGCCCTGGCAGGTATCGTTATCATAATCCATGCAAAAATCCCAATGGATCAGATCTTCTGTGTGGGGGAACACATTCTTGGCGCGGTTATCCACCATTGTGTGGCGCTCAGTGAACAGATAATAGAACAGTACACTGTCCTTGATGAAGTGGTCCTCAAAGTGGGCCTTAAACTCTTCGTCATCTGCATTTACTACCCAGGTCAGCAAGCTCTGCCAGGCATTCTTTGCCGCCTGTGTTTCTTCCTCGGTACACTTTTTGCTAATATAGCGGAACTCAAAGCTGTGGTCGCCGTCCCAGGTTTCCTGGCTCAAATCATCACTCAAAAAGCGGGTCTGGGCATCGGTATTGTTGTCAATCTCAACAATAACTTCCTTGTGGTTTTCGGGGTCCATGCCCTGGGTGTCATTGTTCTTCTTGCTGTTGCCAATATCACCGCAGGCGTAAAAATGCCACTGGCCATCCTTAAACACCGTTGCGTTCTCCACGTCCGTCTCCTGGATAAACACCACGCACGGGTAAAACGCCATCGTGTCGCGCACCTTCGGGTTCTCTTTCTTTGCCTTACGGGTATACGGGTTAAACGTGTTGTAATCATCTGCAATGCAGGCGTTGTTTGCGTTTTCAGAGCTTGCAATATTTACCTTGATATTAAAATATTTCTCCGGGATACTGTTCTCTGTCAAGGTATAGGTGCTTCCGGCGCTGTCGTCGCCAAACGTAAATCCGCCGGAACAGTTAATGTCAATGTTTCGGCCGCTCTCGCCATACGCATTGGAGCTGGTGCCCTGGCCCTTATGGCTGCCGGTCGCCGTCCAGTTGTCCTCCACAGCGCGTCCGTTCTTGTAGATCTGCTGGATGGTGGTATCAAACACCTCATTCTTCTTGCCGGTCGTAAAGGTCGGTGCGCTGATCTTGATAATGCGCAGGTCTGGGCACTTCTCTGCCAAAAGGTCAGCATCCAGCTCGCCGCTCACGTTGGTAATATCGTTACGGTTGTAGCGTTCAATCATCAGCTCGGCATTCTTAGCATCCGCAATAAAATTGTCCAGGATCTCATCGTCCGTCAACTCCATGCCGTAGGTCTTCATGCGGTATACCTGCACATCACAGTCCGCAGAGCCAATCGTAATGCCAACCGGGCTTGCCTGTGTAAAGTTGTCGCTTGCATCGTACAGTTCCACCTTGCAGGGGATACCGTCGCACCATAGCACCATCTCTTTATACTTGCTGTCCGGCAAAATGTTGAACTCAAACTCCAAAAAGTCATCTTCGCAAATCGGCAGCTCAATACGGTTCTGCTGGCTGGTCAGGGTGATCTTCTGTGCCTGTACCGTCAAGCCAACGTTGCCATTTGCGCAGGTTAGCGCCGTAGCATCGTAGTCTCGCACATTGGTGGTCTTAAACACCAGCTTAAAGTTCTTACCCTTCTTTTTGGCATCATCTGCAAACAGCTTATAATCCAGCGTGGCAGTGGTTCCGGCTTTCACGCAAAAGTAGGTATCACCGTCTTCGTCAATCTGGTAGCCGCCATTGCTCCAGTCAAAGTTGTCGCTTACCGTCATGGCGGTGTTGCCATCGGTCCACAGGCGGTTTTCGTCTGCGTTGGTTCGGCCAGCCGGGTTAAAGTCAAACATCAGGTTGGTTTTCACCGGCTCAATGTTAATACCCAGCTCGGTAATTTCCACATTGATGGTCTTTACCGTCTCGCCGCAGGTAATCGTCAAAATATGGCTGCCAATCTCACTGCTCTTGAACGTCCAGGTCTGCTTGGTGCGTCCCACCGTCAACTTGCTGGCAACAATGCCGTCCACAGCCAGGGTCACATTGGTGTTGCTGCTGGCCGGGTCATACACGGTATAGCCGATCGCCACGTTACTGTACTGCTTGGCGCTGTAATCCAAAACGGCGCAGCTGATAATCGGGGTATTATTGCCCTCTTCCACCCACATAATGTCGTGGCGCAGGGTGTTGCTTGTCACCTGTTTGCCGTTGATCTCAGCCGTCATGCTCACTTCCAGCAGGTGGCTGCCGTGCTTTTGGGCGGGCAGGTTATAGGTCATCTGGCGGCCTGTCACCGCAGTGCTTGTCCCGCCAATCGCCTTGCCATCCAGCTTAAAGCTGATGTTTTTGGCAATATTGCCATACGGAGTAAACCTATAAGTTACTTCGCCGGAATAAAAAAGAGAGTCATCAAAAATGCTCTCCAAATAGAACTCAACAACATTAACCGACCAGTTCTTGCTGCCCACACTGCCCATGCTGTCCGTTACCTGCAGCCGCACGGTATTGTCGCCACTGTGCAGGTACTGCGTCACATCAAAGGTGTTCTTGCCCTGGATAATGGTCGTGGTTGCCACTTTGGTGTTGCCTACATACCAGTTACCGGTTGCATTGCCGGTGTCATCGCCAGCATTGTCCACACTCGTGAACTTGAAGTTAATCAGCGCACTGTCGCCCTGAACTACAGTCAGGCTGCTGTCACCAATTCGTTCAATGGTAATGGTGCTGGTTGTCTCACCGCCGCCACCTCCGCCGCCTTTAATGGTAACAACAGTCTTGGTTGTTCCGTCCTCCAACAGGCTCAAATGGCCGTCATCACTGGTGTAGGTAATGTCGTACTCATGGCCGTTGCTTGGCTTAATATCTTTGATCTTTTCCTGAATTTCTGCAATGTCGCTGTTGGCCGTATCCACACTGCCCTGCAAAGCTGTCACGGTATTCTTGGTCACAGTCAAATCATTGGTGAACCCGTCCAACGCCGTTTTATCCGCCTTATCAGCCAGCAATTTGTCGGTTGCTTCCTTATTATAATAGTCGCTCTGCAAGGTGTTCGGCAGGTCGCCCACACTGTCCTGCAAAGCTTTCACGGCCTCGTCATTGCTGGTCTTATAATCCGCCAGCTCTGTGCTCACCGGTTCCACTGCCGCGCTGATCTTTGCATCCACCGTCTTGCCATATGCGGTCGTCCACTCTGCGCTGGGGTCGGTGCTCAAGGTTACAGTTTTAATCACTGCATCGCCGTTATAAAATGTTAAAGCGCGGGTGTCTGCATCATACACACAGTTAAAAGCTGCTAACCCGTCGATCCCAGAAATCTTACCTTCCAGCAGTTTAACAAAGCTATCCACTTCTTCCTTGTTATAATACTTGGCAAGCTCCGTGGTCAGCTCAGTTTTCTTGGTATAATTGGTGTCAAGGTCACTTTGCAGCTCCTGTTTAATTCCTGCTGCTGCATTCTGGATCTTATTATCCACACCCGCCGCAGCGTTGGCTGCATCCTGGGCGCTGGCCTGTGCGGCACTGGCATAGCTGGAAGCCTGGCCAACCTTCTCGTCCATCAGGGCAACAAAGCTTGTGTACCAGTCAGTGTCCGGTTCCACCATCTTGGTGCCACTCAAAGCCTCCAAAATATTCAGCTCGCCGTCTGGCCGTGTGCGCCACATGTAGGTTTCGCTGCGCTCATTTACACCGGTTGCAGTGATCTCAAAGCGCACTGTCCCCTTCTTGCTTGTCACGCTATTTGTAACCAGCCAATAAAACCGGATCGTATCCTCGTTGTAGGTAACATTGATCGGCGTGGCATATGCTTCCTGCCCATCCACATTCAGGTAGTGTACCTGCAGCATCATCTGCATCAAATCAATGCCGTCATATCGCCGCGGCATCTTAAACGGGATCACCTGGCTGTTGGTTTCCTGTGTAATGTTGATCTGGCTCTCGTCCATCACAACATTTTTCATCTCATCAATGGTCGAAAACGCATCGTCGTTATATTGGCTGTACCACAGGTATTTTTCACTGCGGGTGTAGCCGCCATCATCATTGGCCTGCGCCTCCGGCATATCAACCACCGCGGCCATGGGGGCAGCCTCAGCCTGCAATGCCACTGGCTCTGCTTTGGCCGCCATCTCGGCCGCCATCCGTTTCGATTCTTCAAAACTTAACGCCATATTTTCCTCCTCCCCCTCCTATTTTTCAATCAAACAAACAATACAATATGGGCGTGGCACTTATCACCATCGCTGTTCAGCTTTACGCGCCACTGGGTATATGCTGTGGATGTATTCAAAACCTGCTGCTTGTATACAGCCTGCAATCCGCTACCGCTGTCCCACACATCCGTCCAGTTGCTGCCATCGTTGCTGGCCTGTACCCACACTCGGTTAAGTCTGTTTTCTGTTCCGGTCTTACTCACACTGGCCACAACCCATGCGTGCTGGCAGCCGCCAGTCGTCACCACGTTGCTGTAATGGTCGCCGGTGGTTGTATCCTTATCAATCGTTGCAATTCGGCTTCCGGCTTTACCAGTCAGGTCGGCAATGCCTTCGCCGCTCACAATCTTGTCCTCCGTGCAGCCAATTCCTTTGCGGAAATCCGCCAGGTTCACGCGCACTTCCGGTGCCCAAAAATTACCGTCACTCTTGTATGCACCCTCGTCAATATTACGCAGCGCAAAATACTCGCTGTCGGTTCCAAAACCCATGTCATGGGCAAAGCCGTAGCTGCGCCTGGTCAGGGTACCCTGAGTGCAGTTGCCGTTCTTATCAATAAACTTCTTGTCGCTGGCCACATCATTGGCGGTTGCCGCATTGGTGGTATCATCCTCCAACAGGGCTTTGGCCGCCGTGCTTGCGGTTCCCCACAGCCACATCACGTTATCGTAATAACAGCCACTGTAAATATCGTTGGTTTTCTGGTTATCTGTGGCTACACACAGCCGGGTCACACCATCCTTTTTCTGCACGGTCATCTTGGTGCTTTCGCGCTCGCCGCCCTGCAGCTGGGTCGTAGCGGAATAAGTCTTGATAGATCCTTTCACCAACTTGCCATCTACCCAGGCAGTTTTTCCTTCCAGGATGGATTTTTCATCCGCAGTGCCCGGCGTATTGCTGCCAAGTCCGCTTGCGCTGATCGCACCGCCGCTGTAATAACCGGCTTTGATCTGGTAGCTTTCACCGTTGGCCAACTCTGCCGTTACATTACCGTAATTCTGCATTGTGCCGGTTTTCAGGGTCTTATTCTTGCTGTAAAATGTCTGTCCGGCCAGCACCTGGTCCGGCAAAGCAGTTGTGGCAGCCAGCTTGGATGCCCCAATGCCGCTGCCGTTAGTAAAATTTACAATGTTTCTCCCCGTATCATACTGGAAAATCACCCACTGCCCGGCTCCAATCGCGCCATCTCCCAGTTTTTCGGTGCCGCAGTATGCACGGCTGGTCATGTCTTTGCCATTGATCACCAGCTTGTGCCCATCACTGAACGCCGTGGTAAAATACGCCTTGCCGTTTGCCGCATTGCTGTAGGCGCTACCGCTCTTGCAGGTCAGGGTGTGGGTACCGCCGCTGTAACTGTAGCTGTATTCATGGATCATCATATCCGTGTCAAACTTGCCGTCAATGATGTAATTCACAGCCCCGGCGTAATGTTGTTCCAGTGCAGTAATCGCATGTTTCACATGGTTAATGTCCGCCGCCTTAATAATGTATTTGCGCAGGCCGCTGTTCTGGTTCAGGTAATTGCTGGCCTCGGTATACTTACCGTCTGCCAGGTACTTGGTGTACTGGGCTGCCGCTGCGGCATGGCTGCTGTCCAGGTCTGCATTATCTTCAAACGTATCAATGCCTTCCGGGAACTTTGTATAGGTATCTGCCATTGCTTATCACTCTCCTGTTTCATCTTTTACAGGGTACGGGTAATACGGGTAAAACCTCATCAGCGTCACATCCATCGTTCCCTGCCCCAAGCTCTTATCAATCTTTTTAATAATAAATTGCACGGCTGTCTTGCCGCCCATGTAACGCGGGCAGTATTCAACCTTGGTGTTCACATCCAACCACGGCACCAGCAGCATCTTCACCGTAATGCTGTCGGTCAATCGCGCCCGCTTCCATAGCTCGTATTCTGCCACATCCAAAATGCCGTCATCTGTGGTGTAATTGTCGTATTCACCGCCACTCAAAACCACATTGCGCCGTCCAATTCGTTCAATGCTGAACGGGCTGTTCAAAAACTGGTCGTCCTCCTCATACCCTTCAATATCCGGGTTGGCGGTGCTCACAACTTCCAAATTCTGGCAGTTCTCGGCTTCTTTCAGCTTGTCCAGCTCTTCCTCGCTCGGTTTTGTATCTTTCAGCATCACCATGGCGTGCGGCTGTACCTGCCCATAAAAATAAAAGCGCCCTTTGCCGCCATTCTCATTCGGGGAATAATCGGCATCGTAGCGCACCACATATTGTACTTTTGGTTTCATGCAGTCCTGCTTGGCCTTTTTGTTGTTGCCAGCTTCATCTGTGCTGATGGTATACAGGCTTAAAATATCGGTCACAACCGCATCGCTGCTCTCTGTTGCTTTGGCGCTGATCTTCATCTGATACCCTTTGTCAGCATCGTACAGGTCGGCCACATTGTCCGGCGGCGTAAACAAAATCAGCTTCTTACCGCTCAATGCCAACCCAACCACGTTTAATGTTATGGTTTTCTTTGTCGTGTCCACCACCAGGTCTGTGCAGCTCACATCCGGGCTTGCCGCAGCGCCAAACACCTCTACGCAGTTTCGCACCTCGCTGTAATCCACCGTTGCGTCTTCGCTGATGATCAAATCATTAAACACATCGGCATTCAGCACCAGCGGATCATCCTCACAGCTTGGAATCTGCTGGCATTTGAACACATCATCCTCAAAAAATATTTCAAACGGGTAATACAAATCCCGCAACTGTGTTAAAATTGTCCACACACTGGTCGCCGCATCAAACTCCTGGTCATAAGGGATCGTTCGGTTCCAATATTCTACAAATACTTTGTTGATCCCCACTTCCTGTAATAGCTCCACCATCGCCCTGCGGATTCCGCCCCCGGCCTTAAACACGGTCTTAATACCTGTTAGCTGTCCGGCCAACGTGTCATTCAGCATTGCTGTCAGGTCCATACAGTTAATGGTCAAGCTCCGGGTCTGCGTGTCATAGTTGTATCCGTTCTGGCTGAACACATATACCCCCTGGCTGTACCAGATAATATCGTCCAGCATCGGGGTCTTCACACCAATGTAAATCCAAACGTACTTGTTCATCCACTCGCTCTCGCTGTACTGGCTGATCGCATGTTTTTCGTCCAGCACAATGGTCGAAGTGTACGTTCGCCGGATGTCCGCATCTGCATCTACGGAAATTCTTCCCTCGGTTGTAATGCCCTGCAAACTGTCAATCGTCTTCATCCGGTCGTTCAGCAGGTCAATGCGGGTGTACAGCTCAATGTTATGGGAGTATAAAGTTCGTATGTCTTCTGTGCTTGGCACATACATCGCGCATCAACTCCCTTCAATATCTTCTGCAATAAACCCGTTGCGGTACAAATCGGTGCTGCTCTCCAAGCTGCCAATCTCCACAAAATCAAACGCCACGGCAACCTTGTCATAATGGTCACTGTAGCTGATACTCGGCTGGTTAATAATGTTCGCCATCCAGCTGCGTCCGTCAAACAGCTTCAAGATCTTCGGCTTCTTGTTGGTACACCAGTCCACAAACTGCTTGCGGTACCGGGCACCGCCATCCCCGTCATAATCATCCGTGTCAAAACTGTATTTCAGCACAGTGGCCGTAAAATTGCCCTGCTCATAGTTCAGGTCGCTGCCGTAAATCACATACGGGTAACGGCTGCTCATAGTTTCCACCACACTGTTTGGCTGTGTTCTGGTCGTACTGGTCACGCTGGCATCAAATAACAGGTGATAACTAATGTCTCCATCCGTCAGCACCGCACCGTCAAAGCTGCTCAAAATCTTGTTCGTGAACATGTCCTGCTCGGCATCGTCAATAATCGGCACAAACGCATACTCATACTCGGTGTTGCGCCCGTCTGCGTACCAATCAATGTGTACCCAGTTGTTCAGTTCTTTTTCCCATTCCTTCAGGGTTTCATCATTCACCGGGGTCGGCCGGTGCTTGGTTGCCAAGGTAATCCAGTTGTAGGTTCCAACCCGGCGTCGTTTTAACCGCATCTCGCTGATCTGTTCTGCCCGGTAGCGCAGGTTGCCGCCCAGGGTATCACCGTTAAAAGCTGCATAAATGGCCGTCTGGGCCTGCCATCCATTGTCCAGATTGTACTTGCCGTAATCCTTGTCGGCATCACGGCTTAACAGCAAGTCGTCATAAACACCGTTCTGCAGCTTCAGCACATTCAGTGCCTCATTATAGGGCGGGTATGGCAAAATCGCATTCTGCCCCATCAAAATATCGGCTCCCACAATCATTCCACACCCCTCCTTTACTCCCAGTGCAGCTCAAACAGGCCGCCCTGGTTTTTCAAATACACCTTAAACCAACCACTTGGCGCACTGGTTTTTATATTGCTCTGCAAACAGTATCCGCCGCAGGTCAGTTCAAGGTAATAACATGTTTTCTTTTCGTTCGTCTGGTAGTTGTAAGCATTGCTGCTGTAATCGTCCGCAATGTCGCGGCGGCACAAAAACAGCTTCAAAGCATACGGATCTTCGTCCATTGTCGGCATACTGATCCCATTGCTCCGTTTGTTCCACAGCCCAATCAGCAGCTTGTTCCAGCGGTCGCTTCTCATGTTCAGTCCCAGGGCATAGCTGCTATCCACCACGCTTCCTTCTTCCACATGGCTGCCCTGTACCTTAAATCCGTCTTTGAACGTCATGTCGGCCTTAACCGGGTCGGTGTCGTCCACCGTCAGGTCTACTGCCTGGTCCCCGGCCGATCCGCTTACATAGTGGTAGTCATCCTTGTTGTCGTTGCGGTCCTTGCCCTCAATTGTCACAACATAAGATTTCACCCAAATGCAGCCCTCTTCATAATGGTTTTCCAGCGCCACAGCCGCATAGCCGTCACCGCCCACATAGCCAATCAGCAGCTCACAAAATCCAGTGTCCAGCTTCATGCCGTGCTGGGTAATGCCCTGTGCTCTGGCATAATAAGTCGTGTCATTGCGCAAGTTGCTGATAATATACGCCTTGTCCGGCACTCGCAGTGTCTCGCTGCTTTTCACCAGGCTCTTGCTGGCATCATACAGTTCAATCGTATATTCGTTCAGCTCTTCGCCCTGGGTGCTCTCGTATTGCACTGTAAACTCAAAAGCGCTGTATTCAATGTTGGTTTTGTCCTTGGTGCTGATCTCTTTGAACTTAAATACCGGTGTCTCCACACAATAAAACAGCAGAATGTCGCTCCATTCGCTCCACACACTGTCCTGGCCGCACACCCGTACCTTAATGCCAAACGCCGCGCTGCTGTTTGTAATGCTGCTGGCCTTCAAAGTAAACTCGGATCTCTGGGTACTCACCTCACCGCTCTGGTAAGTTGGGCTACCCAGTTCCTCTGCACTCATGGCATTGGCCCAAATTTGCGCCTCCACCTTGGTAATCACACCAATGTATCGGAACCGGAATGTATAATCTTTTGTCGCATCAAATGCTGATACGGTATATAATGCTGGTTTGCTCATCCTCCCGCCACTCCCCTCCCTCTCTAAACAACAAAAGCCGCCCAACCAATCAAGGTCAGGCGGTTATTCTTATCTTTCAATAACGCTATTAGCTTATATTTATTTTACGCTTTCTTCCGGCTTATCCTCTGCTGCATCAACCGGCGTATCCTCAACCTTTTCTGCCGCAGCCTTCTTAGCCGCTTCCATCTCTTCTTGTATCGCGCTCTTGCGGATATTCTGCACATCACGCAGCAAACTCTCCAAAATCAACTCCACTGCATACGGCGGCAACCCAACCTGGTTCACACCGTCACAAATGTAAGTCTTCAACTGTTCACACTTCAAATTAAAATTCTCCATCATAAAATCTCCTCATCAAAATTAAACCAAAATGCCGCCAATAAACCGCAGCCCATGCTGTTTCAGCTTTACATCGGTCACATATCCCTGCGCATTTTTTACAAGCTCAATACCATAAATAAACGGTACGGCCTGGGTGTTTGCGTCAAGAGTGGTTACTTCTTTGCTGCCGTCCCAGCCAAGTGTCTGTCCGCCCCAGTTGGTGGTGCCATCATAAACATAAAAAGATGGGACAGATTTATCGGTTGGCTTATAAAGTTGTAAAGATCCCTTTGCTTGCGTCGTTGGTGTATCAAAGATAACCATATATTGAGAACTCAACATAAGTTGGTGGTCGGAATTTCCAGATGTAGCTTCACTATAAATTCCAGGCATTGTGCCACTACCATCATCCGTAAAATTTACACTTCGACAATTATGAACATCTCCGTACAGCCCAGAAAGACCGATAGACGCACCTTCACTTCCATCGCCTCCTACAAACTTTAATTCGTCAATGTTAAGCTCTGAATACCCTTTTGAATTTTCATTATATTCATTAGCCAGAATTAAATATGGCATACCGTTTTCAGAACAATCCAATGTTAATCGTTGATTCATATTATTGATTAAGGTAAGTCCGCCATTTTTTAACGTAGTTGTAATTGTTTTATTCTCATTTGTTGTTGTCAAACTACCATCTGCTAAATTGAACATAATACTTTGGTCAGACGACATCAGCGTACCAGTAGAGATAAAATCAGCACTAAAATAAAGGTTGCCAGTGTCTTCGTCAATAAAAATACCTTTGGCTGCACCATTGTTCGTCAGTCGGTTAAAGATATCTTTCTGTGTCAGCTTCTTATCAACCGCATCAATCACTTCGTCCTTGTTCGTGTAATTGTCTTTCTTGCCCCAATCGCCGGCATCATATGTCTCGCCTTTCGCCTTGGGTTTTCCACAAACAAGCACTTCTGCCCCCGTGTACCACAAATCACCTTCGTCATACGGCGGGTCAGGGTGTTCGTCCTTGCTGGCATCTGCCGTGAACACACGCCGCTTTCCATCCGCCGTATCCTGTGCCTTGCTGGCCGCCTCAAGTGCATTGGTCACATCCTCGTCCTGCACCAGCTCCCACTTGTAGCTGCCATCGTCACCTTTCATAAACCGGTATGCTTTGCCTGTCTCAGTGTTATAAAACAGGTCATCCACATGTTTTTCTTTTTCTTCATCTGTCGTCCAGCTCTTGGCCGGCTCGTTATCCAGCGTAGGGTCATAGGCGTAAAAATACTGCTCGGCCTTGCTGTCAATCTGGTCCTGCATATCTTTCGTTACACCATCCACATAATCTTTCACTTCATCTTTGCTGGCGTAACTATCCTTTTTTACCCAGTCGCTGGCATTATATTTGTCACTGGCCGTGCGTGCTACCGTACAAACCAGAATGTCTTCTCCATTAAACCACAAATCGCCCGTGTCATACGGCGGCTCCGGGTGTTCCCCCTTGCTGGCATCGGCCGTAAATACCTGGCGCTTACCATCTCCGGTGTCTTGTGCCTTGCTTGCGGCTTCCAGCGCATCCAGCGTTTCCTTATCTGTCACTTCCACCCAGCTGCCGGTTTTTGTTTCCTCGTTGTATGTCCACTGCCAACCTTTCTTGCTGTCGGTGTTATAAAACAAATCGCCGTTGTGCGCTTTCTTTGTGGTGTCGTCTTTCCAACTCATAGCAGGCCAGTTCTCAAGCGTCGGGTCATAGTTATAAAAATACTGTTCAACCTTGCCGTCCACCTGTTCCTGCAGCTTGTCAACCTTATTCACATAATCTTTCAGGTCTTCCTCAACCTTGTCCTGCTTCAACAGGTTCCGGTCAATTTCATACGGCTTAATGTACAGCCGCTTAAAGTCGTTCTGCGGGGCAATCACAGCCACGGCATCGTTCACCTGGAACAGCGCATTACTCGCAATGGTGTATTCCTTGCCAAAAGCCGCCACTACATAGCCGCTGTGGTCGTCCAGCACCTTCACAATCGTGCCAACAGCTGTACGGTCAAACTTGGCATTGCTAATCAGTCTCTCGCAGTAACGCTTCACCTCTTTTGCCAGGTCCTTCAGCCCCGCAATGGCATCATCCAATGTGTTCTTCGCCATAGCTTTTCCTCCAAAATAAAAAAGCCGGGCAGCCACATAGGCCACCCGGTATATCGTCATCGTACTTATCGCTTAAACCAATATTTCTTTACATCTGATTTTTCATCATAACAAAGCTCAACGTATTTAATTTCTCCTCTGGGAATCATAACAATTCGGTCATCCATTGTTGTAAGGACATTACCCTCTTTATCTAAAATATCATATCCAGATAAAAGTAATACGTTCTTTTTATCATCCATTCCAACATAAGAACCACTAAAATCGTTCTCGCAGTCTGTATAGACTACCATATTGGTTCCACGTTTATAGTCAATAACATCTTCCCACACGCTATCGCTTGGGGACCATTTGAACAGCTTATGCAACACCTGCTTAATTTTCACGTTCCTGCGCAGAACAGAAAGAACGGCACCAAGAACACAGGCCACAATGTACTGTAACTTCTTGGTTGGTACCACCTGCATAAGCAGAAAACTAATTACCACAGAATAAACCAGGTAATGTTGAGGCAACTGTTTGTCAAGCAGCCGGTTATAAATCCATAACATCAATAAACCAGGCACCACATACTGCAAAATAGCAGGAATCATGGCAACTAGCTCGTTTAAGTATTGTGTTATTTCCATCACTTATTTTCCTTTTTGTCCTCTGCTTTTTTCCAAGAGGAGCTATTTTTATTGTTCTTGGCTTCCGGGTTAAAAGTAAACTCCGTGTTCGGCTTGTTTTGGCTCTCAGTCTTTGCCATCGGTACAACACTTCCTACTTTATTATAATAGGGTCATTATACCATACAAAAAGCCGGACAACAACAATCTGTTACCCGATGTAAATTGACTTAATTATTTGACATACTCCCCATGTCTAAAGTCAAGGGATTCTAACCCCTGAAACATAGAGATTGTGCTTCAACGGAGCTGCTGGCTGATCCAGTCTTAACGCTCCTCCACAGTGGACGATGCCCCGTCCACAAGTTTGATTAAATTTTCAGGCGGGAATGCCCAGCTGGGTCAGCCCCATCCGTTTGATGTTGATAGCTGCGTTCGTGTCTCTATTCAGCGTGGTGTGACAGCAATCGCATATCCAGCTGCGTTGTTTGAGTGCAAGGTCTGTATTGATAGTCCCGCACACATGGCAAACCTTGCTGGATGGTGCCCACCTGTCGATTTTAACAACGGTGGAGCCGGCATTGCTGGCTACCCACTCAAGGATGGATACAAATTCCGCAAAAGCAAGGTCAGAGACCTTCCGACCCCACAGGTGTTTCATCCCATCGAGATTGAGGTCTTCGATGCAGATGATGGCGTATTCTCCAACTAATTCATTAGCAAGATTGAAGAACCAATCGCGCCTGCGGTTGCTGATGCGCTGGTAGATACGCTCCAAGTTGCGAATTGCGCGTCGGCGGTTTCGGCTGCCTTTCTGGCAGCGGGATACCGCACGATGGGCGTCTCGCAGTTCATTGAGCGATGCTTTATACCACTGGGGCGAGTCTATTACAGAACCGTCATCCAAATTGAGGAAATGCTTCAAACCGAAATCCATCCCGACAGCTTTACCTGCTCGCGGATAGATGTCGTTACATTCCTGTTTGGTGACGATGATGAGATAGATTTCTCCCAGCGCACTGCGTTTTACAGTGAGAGTTTTGATAGTCCTCTCAACAGGGCGAGATTTGCAGTATTTGTACTCCCGTCCCATGATAGTGACTCTGTTACCAGTGTGGAAAGCATACCCCGCCTGTTTGAGCGTGAAGCTGGAATACCGGCTCCGTTTTTTGAACGAAGGCGGTGACTTTCTGCCGTGACGCTTTTGCTTCACATGGTCAAAAAATGCTTTGTAGGAGCGGTCAACACGCTCCACTACATCTTGGATGGCCTGACTCCCAAGAGTCTGCCACTCAGGATGGAGTGTTTTTTTAATCTTCGTGATATGCTTTTTCAGCTTGTTGGCAGAAAGGTGCTTTCCGTACACACGATAGTATCTACGGTGCATCGCAATACAGTAGTTCCAGATGGAGGCGGCAATGTTGATACCGTCATCCAGATGCTTGTTCTTCTTGTTTTTATACAGTTTGAATTTGTATGTCTTGATGACGGTACGCATTTTGTCACCTCGATTCGTTTTTAAGATGTTTTAATGATACAACAATATTTTGTGGAAAGATTTAGGCGGCTTATATCCCCATGCCTAAAGGCAGGGGGTTTACGCCGATTTTTGATAAGGGACCTAACCGCTGATTCCTCTCGGTTGGTTTCCCTCTATCCTGTTTGTAATTACCGCTTGCTGAACTCCTGCGCCATAATGGAGCCAATATTCTGGTGCAAAATGCGGCCAAAATTCTCAACGTCATTCACACCGTTCATCACAATGTTAATGTCGCCAATGTGTACGCCGCTGCTGCCAGCACTGGCCAACTCAGCGTTCACATTCCCCATCCGCTTCAAAATAGCACTCTCCACAAAAGCTTCCGGGTTAATTGCCGCGCTAAACAACCGGCGGGTCAGGTTTCCCGGCACAACGCCGTCCCCAACCTCCAGGCTGGTATAGCGTCCGGCTTCCGGCTGTCGTACAACAATCTCAGGCCCAGCCTCATCAACACGCGCACGTTCAAAGGCCGCAACATTCATAATGCCGGTTGCATGGTTGGATGTACTGCTGGATTTTGTCGTTTTTACCTCGGCCTGGGCAGCCTTCTTTTCCTTATCCAGTTCATCGCTCTTGGTTTGGTACTCTTCCTCAACAACCTCAATCTTCAAACTCAAATCATTGATCTCAGCAGTTTTTTCTTCAATCTGCCGCAAAATATCAATGTAGTGGTTCTTAAAGTTGTCAAGCACATCCGTCCGCTGTCCCAGAATCTTCTCTTCCCAGTCCGCCCCAAGCCGTGCCACCGTGTTAATCCGGTTTTGCTCCGTCTCGTAAGCATCCGCAACCTCTTCCCACTTGCTCTTATAATCTTCCAGCTGGTCAATCAGTTTCTGATTTTCCTTAATCTGGTTTTCCACATGGTCAGTGTTGCTCATGTTGTTCATGTAATCAGTCGTGATCTTATCAATCATAGCCTGATCCATGTTCAAGATCATCTGGTCTGCATTAGCGCCGTACAGCTGCCGCAAAATCGCAACGTTTTTACTGTTGGTGTATTCGTTCTGGCCTTCACTCAGCTTATCTTTGTATTCATCATAAGCGTCAATCTTGTCTTGCAGTTCCTGCTTCTTGTCTTCCAGCTCTTTTTCAAGCGCGGCCTTCTGGTCTTCCAGGGCTTTCTGGGCATCCTCATGCTCTTTCTGGCGCAAAGCATCGTTATAATCCTCTTCGGTGCTCTTAACCTCGCTCTCGTCAGCTTCCCAAACAAAGCCTTTGCCTTCACGGTATACACGCACATTGCGGTTTGCCTTGGCGGCGTCCATGGCCGCTTTCTTACGGGCCAGCTCAATCGCCTTTTCCTGGGCATCGTTGGTTTCGTTCAGCTTATCCAGCTCATCCTGCAAAGCGTCAATCCGCGGCTGGTAGCTGTCGTCCAGCGCTTCCTGCTCCTTCTGCAAAGCTTTCGTCCGCTTTTCAATCAGGTAGGTAGCGCCGTTCATAGCGGCATCAAGGTTGTTTTTCTCGTCTTCCAGCTGTTCTTTCAGGTCGTCCCACTGGTGTTCCAGTCGGTCAATCTCTTTGTCAATCCTGGCTGTTACAGTTTTAACAATGCCGCCCAGTATCTTTTGCTCGCTCTCAAGGCTGTCCTTAATGCTCTCCAGCTCTTTCTTTTGCTTTTCCAGCGCCTTTTTCTGGGCTTCATATGCCTCTTTTACAGCATCCGCTTCCGCTTCAATCCGTTCAAGGTTTTTCTGTGCCGCCTCAGTTGCCGCCGCAGTAGCAGTAGCGGCCTTTGCATTTTTCTGGAACGTTGTACTTGTGGCCGGATTGTTTTTTGGAATGTAACCACCGCCGGTAATCGTTCCACTGGTTAGAGCGTAAGCATTACCCTCCGCCATGGCCATTCCGCGTGCGCCCACAAAGCCATTTTTCAGCAGTTCTTCGCTCTTTTGGTGGTCAAATACAATCGCGTCTTTGGGTAGGTTCACAAACTCAGCACCATGCTCGCCAACCGTGTACCACTTGCCGCTGTGCGGGTTTACTACCACTTCATAACCAAGCTCGCCAACCAGTGCTCGTTCAGCTCTAGCCAATCCGCCATTAGTACCAGCCGCATTGGCGCTTCCAGTACCAGTTGTTCCTGTTGTGTTCCGTTCGGCATAGCTTTTGGGCACGCTGGGCACAGGAGCTGTAATGGTCGTCTCGCTTATCTGATTCATCAGCTCCCGAACGGTACCCAGTTTTTTCATTGCTTCGGTGGTATTTAGATCCAAAGTGTACGGGGCTAGGAGTATATTAGCGATATCGGTAACGGTATCCTTCGTTTGACTCAGCTTATCTTCGCTGTCATCCGTTTCAACGTTCAAGATCTTGGCATCTTTCAGCGTCTGGGTAATCTCTTCTGTGCTCTTACCGGCATCTTCCAACCCCTGGGCATACACCTGGATCTCAACCTCAGTCGGCGCGCCCAGTTTTTCTTTCTGGGTATTCAAGTCGGCCAGCTTATCCTGGGCGGCTTCCAGCTCTGTCGCAACGCTAAAATCACCGCTGTTAAATCTTTGGGTCAGATCATCAACAGTCTTTTCAGCCTCCGAAGCATCGATCCACAGCTGTACGCGGCCATTCTTGTTCAGGTTGTCTGCGGCTTTATCAAGCGTACTCTGTAGCTCATCGGCTTGTCCGTCAAATGTGCCCCCCTGACTGTTCATCTGATCAACAGCATCTTTGGCTTTCTCATAAGCATCAACCAGTGCGTCTACATCAGTGTTATCAATGTTTCCCTTGATGTTTTCGATTTTCTCATTAACTTTTTTGAGCTGGTCATTCCATTCTTTGTAACTGTCAGAGTCAGGTTTAACGCTGTCCATTTTTTCCTGCAGGTCGTCAGCCTGCATTTCAAGGCTTGTCAGTGTCTCACCAAAGAACGCATCATCCCAGTTAAAGTCAAATCCGTATTCCTGTAGCTCGCCAAAAATAGCCCGCACCATATCCGGTGTTAGCTTCATGGCATCACAAAAATCGTCAATGGTCTTTTTGCCCGCAATGGCCACATAACCGCTGCTGTCCTCTTCCATTAAGCCAGCCTTAACAGCATCATTCAAAAAGTTGGTAACGCCCTTGCTGTCATCAGTCAGGTACTTTTTCAGTGTGTTAACATATTGCTGTACGGCATTTTCGTCAACACTTTTCGGCACCAAAAACTCAACAGCAGCCTTATATTTCTGCGTGCCGATCTTACCGCTCTCCAGCGCGTCCTTAATCGCATCGTAAGCCTTGATCGCATCGTCATACATGGTGCCGGCTTCCGTAGCGTTCTGGGCATTCAGCCAATCCTGATAAGCCCCACTCACCTGCACTAGCTGGCTATACAACACCTCATAATTCTGGCACTGTTCCCGTAGCTTCTTGTTTTCTTGCTCACGGTTGCTGATGGCTTCTTTCAGCGTGCTCTGCTGCTCTTCACTCAGGTCGTTGTTCTTTTTCAACGCGTCATTCAAGCGGCTCAATTCCTGCTTGTTCTCGGCATATTTCAGTTGTGCCTGGCTTCTTGCAACTCGGACGGTGGCTTTTGCTTCCTCAATTTTCTTGTCGGTTAGCTCTTTAGCCTTTTCCGTGTTAATCTGCATTGTGCCGTTTACATATTCCAGGCAGTCTGCGTAATCCTTGTCCGCATCGGTCAGCGCCTTAAAGTTTTCGGCCGTCACGCCAACGCCGGTGGTCTGCGCCTGCAAGGCGGCTGTCACAGCAGAAATTGTCGTGGTAACATTTTTTACAACAGTATCCGCATCAATGGTAACACTGTTAGCTTCTACGCCAGCTTTGCTCAGCGATTCCAGCTCATTGATAACATCTTCAATGGTAAAGCCGGCGTCCTCCATCTGCTGGATGAATTCTTTCAGTGCTTCAATGTCAATGTTGCCAGAGAATAGGTCGTTGAAGGCATCATTATCGGCCATAGCAAATAGTGTTTCAAGCGAAACGCCGGCCGCGTCGGCCTTATCCTTCAAAGCGTTAAAGATTTCAGCCGCTTCAGCTGTTTTTGCAAGCGGAATCTGGAGATCGTGCATGCTCTTTCCAGCATATTCAGAAGTTGCACCGTCCCAATCTTTAGCAATCTCTTCAGCAGTAGAACCAGCAATGGCTGCAACATCTGCCGCGGTTAATTCTGCTCCGTTCAGTATCTGTCCTTCAACAGCGGCAAGCATGTTTTTAATATGAACAGTCTGGCCATCAATCTCTTCATCAAGGCCCTGTGCGTCCAATTTTAACAAATCTTCGGATTTCCAGGGGCCATTTTCTCCAGCTTTCTGGATCAAGTCATAGATGTAATTCTTCAATACATCGCTTGTCAATGGTCTTGCGCCATCATCTGTTTGCAAAATGGGTGTGTAAGCGATTTCAAGCTCATGATCGTCACCTACATCAAAGGCGTTGGAAGAACCAACAACAGTGCTAAAACTTCCTTCCTCGAAGGGTTCTTTTTGCTCTTTTACAAAGTCGGAATAATTCTTAAGGTTTTCCGCTGTCCACTGGATGATCTGGCGGTTTTTGTTACTTACATTACCGTATTTTTCAGCGGTTCCGGTAACGGCCTCTTCAGCTTCGCTGGCCTCCTTTAGCGCCTGCCTATAGTCGTCAACTCCACTTGCAATATCAGAAAAATTGCCTGCCACGTCCAGCATCTCTGCTAAAGATTTTTTTGAATCATCAGCCTGTGTTTTCAGCGCACTCAGCGCCTTGGCGGAACTTTCAGGAGCATCTTTCAGTTTGCTTGCAACATCCGCATACTTGCTGTCATTAAAGTTCTGCTCAAACCAACTGGCAGGGTCAGTTTTCATATAATTATACTTCAGCGCATCCTCAATCTGGTTATAGATTTTCTTCTGCGTCGAAGTTAAGTTATCAAAACCAACAAGGTCTAAGGTTTCCTTATAGGTTTCAAGGTCCTCGGCTTGGTCAAGGATTCCCTGATTGATTTTTTCAAGCTGAGTCTGGTACAATTCAGCCTGTTTCAGCCACGTTTGTTCCTCATCAGGTGTTGCAGCCACTGCTGCCATTTGATTGTATTTATCAATCTTGTCATTCAGATAATCAATAGCAGCGGAATATTCGCGGATATCATTGGAACGCTCAAGAATCTTATCACCAAACTCATCCGGGTGAATACTATCAAACAGCCCTTTGTAATTTATAAAGTCTGTTGGTCCTTTTTTGTCGAGGTCAAACCTATCACCAAAATAATCCTCGCCATAATTTTCATTGAAGGAATTGACAGCATCATTTACGGCTTCTTTGGCCTGCATTTCAGCTAAATGTTCTTTTAGCTGTATCTGCTGCTCAAGCCTAGTGTTCGCCGTTTCCAGCTTCTCAAGCTCTTGCTTGTCGGTATAGGTAATAACATCCTGACCATTGATCTCAGCAATCCGCTTCTTGTTTTCCTCCAGCTCATCGTTCAAAGACTTGATCTCATCAGTCGTGTCCTGGTACGTCTTTTTGCTCTCTTCCATTTTTTCTTTGGCGATCTCACCAGAACGATAAAGTTTGTCAACCCAATTTACAAGCAGCTTAAATCCTTCAGTAATAGCCCAAATGGCCGCGGCCTGAGCAGCAGTCGTCAACATCTGCAGACCAATACCTTTAAGGGCGTTTGTCAGCTTGCCTGCGCCGGTTACGGAACTAAAGAAGTTTTTTACAGAGATACTAGCATCGTCTGTATGGTTTACAAAGTCCTGGAGAATTACAGAGGAGTTTTTGAGGGTGGCGTCAAATGATTCATTTTTTTTCTTGAAAGTAGGACTACTTTCATTGGTATAAGCGTCTTTGAATTTTTTCAATGCCTCAGTATCTGCATCTAAATCCTTAACAAAGTCATAGTCATTATTGAAATTACCGGTCAGCCAAGAAAATAGAGTTCCTTTTTTCGTAACTCCTATATCATTAGCTTCAGAGAAGGCTTTTCTAAAATCTGTAATGGATTCTCGCCATTCTTTTCCGTTAAGAGTCACAAAAGACCCAGTGTTCAGATCGTTACCTGTTCCAAACAAGTTAAATAGATTCAAAATCAGGTTGTTCTACTAATTATTGTGTGGTATAATCAGTATAAGGTTATAAAACAACTTATCTGGGAGGTATAAAAAATATGAACTTTAACGAAAGACGTGATTATGTTTGTCCTGTTTGTGGCCGGTTTTTTTCTTCTGAGGATTCTTCTCCTAGTTGCGATTTCTGCAAAAATCATAATAATTTAATCATTTGGACTAATGTTATAGAGGATATAATTGCGCAAGCAAACAGTTTGTCTCCATTAGAATTTCAAGAAAATATAAAACTAAGCCCAGAGGATAAATTTTGTCTTGAAAAACGAAAAAACGACTTGGGAGAACAAAAGGCAATTAAATATAGAGCAGTGCGCAATGAGCTCCTCTATAAAAAATACGTCTACAACAACCCCCTCTTTGATCAAGCCAAGTTTGACATGCGTGCCGAATGGGAATACGAAAACGCCGTAGAGATGGAAGAGTGCCACCGTCGCGCAGCGGAAGAAGCTTCCCGCCCTCGCTGCCCCAAGTGTGGCTGTACCGAGTTCCAGATGGTTCCCCGCAAGTGGTCTCCCCTTACCGGATTCCTGACGAACAAGGTGGATAGAGTTTGTGTGAAGTGTAAGACAAGGTTTTGAGGATAGATGAATATAAAAAGCCCAACAGCATAACCACTGTTGGGTTCCTTACTACGCTTATCAATTATCAAACCAAGATTTCTTTACCTTAGAATCTTCAGGGTAAGTCAAGCTCGTATATTCAATTCTGTTCAACGGCACAGTGGCTATACTGCATTCCGGCGTGTCAAACTCGTCTCCTGTCGCATTATAGAGCTTGTAATCCTTTACAATTACTCCCATGGCATCTTTATCAATTCCAATATATATACCGCTGACAATCCATTTATCAGTTTTAACGTAAATATAGGTGCCCTTTTCGTAGTCTATCACATCGTAAAAAACAGTTTTACTGGGCGAAAAGGATATCGTTTTTTTGAAAAGATTTTTTACCCAGGTGGTACGGCTCAAGACATACACAATAAGAGCTGCTACAACTGCAATTACAAAATCCCATACCACATTATTAACACAAAGAACAAGAATAAAGCTAACTACAACAGAACACATAATATAATGTTCTGGTAGTTTTTTGTCATGCAATCGCGTATAAATCCATAAAAATATAAACCCTGGCGCAATGTATTTAAGTACCAAAGGCACGGCTTCAATATAACTAATTATATCCGTTGCTGTCAATTAGCATCACCCCTTATCATTTTTTGGTTTTGGCGGCTTCTGGATATCCTCTTTTCGTGTTCCTTTATTCTTAGGAACATAAGTGAATTGCTGGCGGCGGATCTCTTCTTGTTTCTTTTCAAGCTCAGTCATTATACAACCACTCCTTATTGATTGTTGGAATAATTATATAATAGCATAGGTGTGTAGTTAATACAACATTAAACCGGTATTACCGAACTATAACAGACATTAACATATACGACATTCCTATGGTCGCAAAGAAACATAAAATAGCTAAAGCGAAATCTCCACCGTCCATAAAGCTCACCTCATAAAAGGAATAAATCATGACACCTGACGAAAATCTACAGGAGCTTCAGACTCAAAATACAGAATCTCCTGCACCTCAAAAACATAGGCTACCTACTATCCGTTCTGCCATTCCTGCTGTTCTTATAAATATTACAACGCTTGCTATCGCCGCTCTTTGTTTCTTTGGTTGGTATGATAACCAAAAGCCTATTCTAATTCAATCGGGGTACGATCAAGGCTACTCCGAAGGATACGACATAGGACATCAGAACGGTTATGACGCCGGTAACTCCTATGGTTATGATAAAGGCAAGTCAGACGGCTATGATGCTGGTTATAGTGCCGGTAAAAAGAAAGCCTATACTTCCGCATACGAAGACGGGAAAACGGCAGGATATAATCAAGGCTATTCCATTGGAGAACAACATGGCAAGGAAGAAGCCAGCAAAGAATCATATAACGAAGGATATGAGGCTGGCAAAAAAGACGGATACAACAGCGGTTACTCTGCTGGTCAATCATCGGTTCAATCTTACTCTGCTCCCACTTCTTCTGAAACAACAAATTCAGCATCTGTGATTACCGATAGTTACACAGTCTATGTTACCAAAACAGGCTCTAAATATCATCGTGCAGGTTGTTCCTATCTTCGTAAAAGCAGTATGGCTATGGATCTATCAGAAGCACGAAAATACTACACGCCATGTAGCCGTTGTAACCCTCCGTCTTAAATTTTGAAGATTGACGATAAGCCTTCCTTTAGTTCTTCAAAAAAAACTGTTCAACATCCTGTGTGTTGTTATTGGCGTTTTCCTGCCCCTGTAATTCTTTAATTAGCGCCGCAATCTCTTTGGCGTTGCCCGTAATCTGAATTGTCATAAAACCCTCTTCTTTATATGTAGATTGGCTACTTGGCATAAACATCTCTCTGGTACTTTTGCGATTGTTTAGATTAACGTTCGGTTTATATGTAGCACCCATAATCATCCCTCCGTTCCTTGATTTTTGGGGCAATTAAAACAGCCGCCGTTATAAATTCCCATCATCGCAAACTTGTCCATCTGCTCCGCTTGGTTTGCCGTCAGTCTTTTGCAGTTGATTGCTACTGCCCGCATAACATATTCGCACTTATAAATCATCGTATCCTGTTCAGCACTATATTCTCGCTCAAACAGTACCTTGCGCTGGCAAGGCTTCAAAATACCTTCCATAAATGCCATAAAAATTTCCTCAATTTCCTATTATCTCCATTAGGAGGTGTTTTATCATGTCAAACATACAAGGAACACATATTTGCACTTATTGCGGGCAGACGATTCATTGGTATCTTCCATCAAGAAATCGCTATGCGTCAACAGGGACTTATCAATTGTTTACGATGCCAAGCGTCGATAAAGATAGTGTTCCTGTAAAAGAGGACATAGACCCAGACACCTGTGAGCTTATTTACTCATATGATTGTCCTCTTTGTGGTCAGTACAATTTTTCCCCTCGCACTTGCAACAACAGCTCTGAATAAACGCATCTAAGACTTTCTTTTCAGAATTGTAATCCATGTCCTTATAAGCTATGTCGCTACAATCAATTAAAATTATGTGTTTTTCTTTCCCGTCATCACAGCAATAGCACAACTCGTCTTGTTTTACGTCATATGTACGGTTAAATAACAATTCTTTTTGGCACTGTCTCAATAAATCATTTGGTTCCATAAAACATTACCTCTCAAAAATACCAAAAGCCCCGGCCATTAAAGGTCAGGGCTTATCTTTATATATTATTCTGGCGGCCACTCCATCCGCAGTGTTACGATTCCGTCATGAGAATGTAGACAAAGATCACAACATTTAATGATGTCTAACCCAATTAAAAAATCAAAATCTTCCTCTGGATCATGAAATGTTCCTAGTTGAATATTTGTAACTGGAATCGTCTCGCATATTTCTAATGTCGTATTATACACATCCCCGCAGTCTTCGCCACTAACACCATGATATGTTTTTAGCCCCATAGAGGTCAACTTTAGCTCTTTAGCTAAACGTTCAGATATGGCACTAGACGAAGAGCCGGTATCTAAGATCCCATTACCACACCAAATACGGCCAGTCCCATCGTTATATGGTGTACTGATTGCTACCCATAAAAATTTAGTATCGCCTATTGTGTAATCAATGGTAAAACTAGCCATTATCTTAATTACCTCTCGTATTTTATATCAATGATATGCTGTTCAAAGTTTAGCTTCATATTAGGCACTTCATACCACACTGAACCTTGTATGATGCACTTCTCTATTGGAATATTACGATGGTCGGCTTCTGCGGCAATAACTTTTTGATTATATACAATAATAGATTTGCCACCATATTTTTCGCGCAATTCATTTTTATGTTTTTTAATCCAATGAACATTACGCTTAACGTCTAGCCATTCTTTTATTTTTTTTATTATACCATTCAACCACTTCACTTTTAACTCATCTCCTCAAAAACCACCTTCATAAATATATTTTTATAACCTTCTTACGGTTTTCCCGTAATGTTCTGACTGTCTTTCTTCCCATCTGGTTCCCACCATGGAATAGGGCTACCCATACAGTCGATGAACCAAAACACCAAAGTTCACACACCTTCTTCTGCGTACATTTCTGTACGCGGTGTCTCGGCTGCTGATTAAGCATTGTTTGCGCGGGTTAGCACCGCAATTATATGAACTGACATAAAATATTAAAAGCCCGCTATCATGTTGATAACGGGTAGGTTTACCGCAGGTGCCGTCCTGCGGTTATTCTTTTGTAAAATCAAGACTGCGTTTGGAAGGATAAGCAATGGTAAATTCTGTTCCATCGTTTTTGTTTGTAATTGCAAAATCGCATTTAGACAATATATCCATACCCAATATCATTTGCTCATTTGCGGTAGGGGTTTCTGTTTCATCTTCGCTCTCTAGCTGCGGAAGTCCTACAACCATTACATCGTTAAGCTGAATTTGATCCTCTATAATCATATTACAGATATAAAAATTGCAAACATAGCTTTTATTTACCGCATTCATTTTTTGATATCCACTGGGCACCAAATCAAGAAACTTTACAACATTGTACGGAATAGATGTGTTTGTACACCCAGTGTCAATCATTGCAATAACTTGTTTGCTTTTCTCGTTTGCTACGATAGTCACAATTACTTTTAAGACATTGTGTGGACAATTATATCTTTTTGTAAATGACGACTGTTTATCAGAGGCGGAAAAATCCTCAATCGTATTTTCCTGTTTAGTTAATTTTTGAATATATTTATTGATGCAATTCACAACAGACCGAATCATCATATCTCCCAAATTTATCTAATGGCATCCATGTTACAAAAGGTGCCCAAGCAATAACTTGCTTGTTCAGCACCAAAACCCATCCACTGCCATACTTTGCGGTCAGCTCTTTCATGTGTTCATCGGTCCACAAAGCATTTGCCTTGGCTTCTTCGCTCCACCCTACCATATTTCCTTTATTTGGATCAATCATATCACACCACACCCTTCAAATCAATCCCTTGTTCTGTTTTTGGCACCGCACAGAACTGGCGATCTTTAATATCTTATGTCAATTCATATAATCGCGGCTTTTCTCTCAGCATACCGCATCCGCATACTTGTTTCTGCCTTTCGGCTCCATCGTATTCCTTACCGGTCCACGGTGGCTATGCGGCTCTTAGCCTTTCCCAGCAATTTGGGTATTTAGTTACCAACCAAGGTGCGTCCTATGCAGCTATTCCCCCTGCATAAGCGAGCATCCGAATACTGCCCTTGGTCTTCGTATTTGAAAGCGACAAAAACGCACTCAACGCCGCTGTCGCTGTAGGTATAACACCGGAAAATTTAATGAATCCATCTGAAGCATCCAGTAAGGCTGTTCCAAGACTGATAACACCTTTAACTAACCCGCTGTTCAGCAGATCAGTAGAAATCTCCTGGAACGTAGCTTCGAAAATCTTCAGTCGTCCTTCAACAGAATCCAGCACCCGCTCATTCTCAGCCATAGCGCTGCCACTACTGTTCAAGGATGTCTGTAGCACATCTGCGGCCTGGCTTGCCTGACTCAACAATGCAGCCACACCATTTGCGCGGTTCTTACCGGCCAACAGCTCAAGCAAGGCAGCCTGGTCAACATCGCTCATCTTGCTGTATACTTTGGCAATGCCCTGAATAATGTCATAGGTACTCTTAAAGTCTCCGCTCTTGGTCAGGATATCAAATCCGCCCTTGCCGTCTACATTGGTCAGACCCATAATATCGGCACGCAGTTTGGACGTACTGGTAGCAACAGTATCAGTTTCCTCCCCCATCTGTTCCAGCTCGGTCGTTGCGCCGCGGATTCTCAAGGCCAGCACTTTCAGCGTACTTCCGGTTGTTTCAGCGTTCTGGATAACACTGTTCATGGCCGTACCAAGCGCAATCGTCTGGTCAAGGGTATTGCCGGCAGCCTCCATGGCCGATGCAGAGCGCTGCAAGATATCGCCCAAATCGCCAGAAGAAACAGCATAATTATTGGATACGTTATTCAGCTTGTCCACCAGGCTGATTGCATCGTTCGCCTGGATATTGAATGCTTTCATCGTGCCAACAATATTTTCAGTGGCCTTATCAAAGCTGTCAAGGTTGTCACCAACGTTATAATAAATTGCGCTTACGTCAGCCAGTTTTGTCGCATCGCTCAAGCTATAACCCAGTCGTGCATAATCCGCTGTTGCATTCACAATACTGCTAACATCTGTACCAATATTCTTTGCACGGGTTCCGGCCTCAGTTAAAAAACTCTGATATGTACTGTCTGTCTCATTTGTAACCTTTTTCAGCTCCGTCATGGCGGTATCAATATCCACAACGTTCTGGTAAATTTGCCGTAAACTCCCCTGTAATAAGTGCAGTGCGCCCATAGCAATGGCCGTGCTGAAATGCTGTCCAAACAAGTCAGTGAATACCTGTCCAACCGTCTTGCCTTCCAGCCCAAGTTCCTGTACTTTTGCTTTTAACCCGGAAACCTTTTGGGAAGCACTATCCAGTGTTGTCTCCATCAAACTCTGATCGCCGGAACGCGCCGCAGTTTTAAGCTCATCAGCAATACTATTGTAAGTAGCCATCAGCTCTGGATTTTTCTGGATCTGCTTATTGATCTCAACGTACCGTCTCAAAGTGTACAGCAAGTTGTTCAGGCGTTTCTGCAAACTTTCTACACTCTGCGTATTTTTGGCAGTTAGGTTACTGCTGCGCATCGCGTTTGTGGTATTGCGGATTTGGATGCCAAGTGCTGCAAAAAGCGAGGACAGAGATTTTACATTGATTTTTGTTTCTTTTAACTGCTCATCATACGTACTAAATACGTCTAAGAGGTCTTGATAATTGGCATTACCAAGTTCTGAATCAGCATGGATATTTTGAAGCTTTGTTTGCAGTTCGGTCAACAGATTATAAGTACTATCTGTCTTAAAATTCTTTACTCCCGCCTTGGCAAGATTTTCTTCAAGCGTCTTTATATAATCATTGAGCTGTTTCAGTTTATCTGGCAGAGAAGCAAAAGCATTGTCAGAAATTTTATCTGCGGCATCAAGCGCGGTCTTATATTGAGACAACGCTTCTGAAACTCGTCTTAAAGCTGCTTCATAGTTTTTTAGGCTCTGTTCGTTAAGCTTACTATCTAACGCATCTTTAGCATTTTTAAGGTTAGTAAGCGCCGAAATTGTTGAAGTGTTGACAGAATTATCAATTAAGCTGCTTTTGCCATTGCTAAAATCTTTATCCCAACGTTGTTTCAGTTGCGTGTACTTCTGATAAATGTTATCATAATTTTCACTGGCTTTATCCGCAGACGACATTGTTTTTGCAAGACCGGCAATTTCATCTTTTAGTTTACGAATTGCTGTTTCTGCCTTTTGTAAACTTTCATCACTTAATTCTTTAGCAAATTCTGCTTGAGCAGTGGTTGCTTCTCCTAGTGTTTTAGTTAAATTTTCAAGACTACTCTTCAGTCCTTGATATTTAGAAGCCTTTTCCGTTATCTCACTAACATCATATCCAGCTTTTCGTAGCTGAGAATCCAGAGTTTTTGCAATCCCCGCATATGGATTTTTTGTGCTCCCCTTAACACCTGCAGCACTCGCGGTACTGATCGTTGCCCGAACATTTGATAATTCGCTAACAATCGAGGTTACTTTCATTTCAACTGTATCCAGCTGCTTCAACGTCCCGCTCATATCAAACAGCTGTACATTTCCTCCCACACTGCTTTGGATATTTTTCAGTTGGTTGGTAATTTTTGTAATATCAGCCGGGTCAATCTCAAGGTGTGCGGTAATATTACTTGTAAGGTTTTTAATCTTATCCGCCAATTCACTTTCGTTGGCCAGTTCCGCTTTAACCTTCAGTTTATTCTTTTTTGCAATCTCATTCAGTTTCCCCTGCACACTACCGCCGTCAGGTTCAACTTTTACCTTAATACTTAAATCTTCCGCCATATACTTTCCCCCTTACGGTTCGGCTCAAGCCTTCAAAGGCCGATTCTTTTCAAATCAGCCACTCAAGACAAGAGCCGAAGCTCTCGTCGCGTTAGTTATCAGGGAACTGCTCTTTTATGGCTTTCACAATCTCTCCATGTACGGCGCTGTTCCCATCTGCGATTTCTTTTGCCGTGTTTGCCACAAACGGGCGCGGGTGCAAATAGGCCGCATCAGGTGGCGAACCCCAAATGTTTTTCACATCGCCCTTCTCCACCATCTCAGCAAGCGGTGTATTGGTGCCGGTTTTGTACTGCCCACCAACGGCTGATTCATTCGGCACACCAATATCCTTTACCGTAAGCACATGCTCTCTCACGCTGCTCACCACGCTGCTGTCGGCTTCCAATGCTCCTTCGCCCTGGCCGCGGCGCTTATATACTTTTGGCTGGTATACATTCAGTACATCTTCCTGGATATGCTTCTTCAAACAATTCTCCACAGCCGTTTTCGCCCCGCCATTCAGTGCCAGGTTAATTCGCCGCTGCAGTTCCAGTTCCAGCCCTTTCTGTGTGCTTACCGTCTTGGCCATTTAACTCTCCTTGCCGTTCACAACCTCAATCTTCACGGGCGGCTTCTTTGCGGGCTGCTCTCCTTCGCGCACTTTCTTTACCAGATCAGCCAAAAATTCCTGGTCTCCCAGCTGGCTCAAATTCCCTGCAATTTCTGCAAAGGCGTCTGCAATCCGGTCAAGCGGGTCTGGGTGGTTGATCGCATCAAATACCTTCATGTATTTTTCTTTCCGGTCTTTCATCTCGGCTTCACATGCCTCATAAAGTCCCGCTGTAACCACCGCAATGTCCGGGTCTTCCACAATCTCAATGCCCTGTCGGCTGTAAACAAAGTCGCACATCTCATCTGTGTCCATCTTGTCCAGCTCCGCTTCCGGGGCAAAAAAGGTAATCACCGCAATGCGCCAAGCATAATCAAACAGTGCGTAATACTGCTTGCCGTCCTTCTCGCACATGTCGCAAACAAAATCCACAAACCGGATTCTGTCGCCCACACGGATGTTCTTCTTAATCTCCATAAAAAATACCTCACAAAATAAAAAGCCCCGCCTTTTTCAGGCGGAGCCGTGTTCATGTTCTATTCGGGTACCATGTCTTAATTTTATTATGCTCAACAATCTTTTCTGCCGTTTCTTAGCATAATCACAGTTTACAGCGTGTCGTAGTGAACCTCCCCACCTAAGCCTTGCGGTTATAGATGAGGCTTCTCCGTGGATTGTAACCCCACGGTAAGTCTCTGCGTTACCCGAAGGTAGAGATACGGCCCAAACTTAGCTCACAACGCCTGACGGCATTGGCCACCACATAAGGGTTAGTCTCCCGCAAAGTTGTCACAACACAGTACATCTACATCAGGCAGTTACTTCGGGTTGAATCTCTTTTGGAGTGTTCAAAAAGTCATGCAGCTGTCTGAGAGAATGTAAAGTGCATTGGGTTCTGCGCTCAATGTCAGGAACTTTGGCCTTACATTGAGACCATGCCTTTTTTGACATGGGTTTTGTTACCTCGCGGATAAAATAGCGTGCGCCGATATTGTAGCACGCATTCAAATCCGCATTGTATTGTTTGCTGCTTTCAAAAGTAGCAAGGGAATGGTTATCTGGTGCGCGTTTTACTTTGCCGCTGCCGTCATACGCAAGTTTGCTGGTTCCCCAAGCGCAGATGTGCGAAATGCGGATACCACAGCGGTGAGCTTTATGCTCTGCAATGTGCTGGATACCATTTTTACGCCACATCTGGATTTTCTGCTTCTTGGACGATGCTTTCTTGCCTTTGAAGTCTAAATGTTCAAAGACAATTACATCGGCAGAATAGAGGACCGCGAATTCTACAACCGCGGCAGCAATCTTTTTGGATAATTCATCATTAACGCGCTTTGCATAGGCCCAAAAGTTATGTGCTTCACGGGACCCATGTAGTCTTTGGAACTTCTTGATGCGGTTAAGCACATGATACAGATGGTCTTTGTCACTTGGGAAGTTGATAAAACTCCTGGCAAGGATAGTTCCATCAGCAGTCATGATGCTGCATACCGCATCGGTATTGAGACCTAAATCGACGGCACAGACGCGCTGCTTATCGATAGGGGTATCACTCAGTTTAACGTTTTCATCGAACGCAAAACGAAGGCTGTATTTGCCAAAATGCTTTTCGAGTATAGGGGCTGACGCACAAGCGTGCATCCAGTATTTGCGCAAGTAAGCAATATCTGTCTTACGCAGCGTGACGGTTGCCCATACCCAGTCGTTTTTATAGAAAACCTTCAAGCGGACAGTATAGTGATTGCTCAAAGCAGTCAGCTCATTTTGGGAGTTCTGCAGTTCAACAGCTTTGCGCTTTGCTTTCTCGATTTTCTTTTCTTCCGCCGTGAGTTCGTCCTTAGGTTTAGGATTTTTTATGACTTTCACTTTTTCGGGTGCGCCGTCCACGAGGAACATATCATCGCGGAAGAATATAGGGAGAGCCTTTCTGTCCACTTGAAGGGTAGGCTGTTTATCCTTTTTGTCGGACACTTCCCAATTTGCCAAGTTGCTGCGATAACTGCTCACCGCACCAATAGCGACCGTAATGGTTGCACGACGCAGATACGACGGATACTTATAGAACAACTTGTCGAAATCAGGATACTTGGCTTCATGGTTTTTGGTGCTATGAACCAGTTTATCAATATAGCGCTGTTGCTCAAGATTACCGGTATCGATGCGTTTAACAGCATTCCAGTTTTCATTGACAACGCCAATCAGATAGGCGAGCGCCTTGCGATAAATACAAACAGTTTCATTGAGATTTACACTACAATTAACGATTCTTACCTGATAGCTAGATGTAATATTCAAAGCACTCACCTCCCTTACGGTTCACTATAATTCTATAATATCCAGTTCGCACAACCTGGCGACACCGTTATCAGAACGGAAAACAATAATTTCTAATTTCTACCCTTAAACACGAGCTAACCCCGCCTAAATTTTACAGCTATAGACGTGGCGTGCGCTCTCCATTATTCGTAATCAATCCACCCACCACGCCGTTTACGGTACACAATCCAGCGCAAATGCTCATCCGGGTACAGGTAATCAAACATCTTCCGTTTCATCAGTGCCACAGTATCCGGGCACCCCTTGGTGTCAATTACCTCTGTCGTGCCGTCTTTATACTTCAACCAAAAATCAGCCACATAGTTAATGGCTCGCACCGTCTCCATTCTTCCCCCACGTTCCTTGCGGTACTTTGGCTGTAGCTCATAGGGTTTCTGCAGCTGATAGTCCACAATCTCTCCGCTGGCAACCCCCGGCAGCACAACATCCCGGTAATATTTCATCTCAAGTTCAGAGTCAAACACAATCCCGTCATAGGTGCGTTTGCTCTTGTCACGGCTCACATTATACTTGCTTCGTCCGCTTACTTGCACAACTCAATCTTCCCGTCTGCAATCTTGAACTTAACCACATCGCCAACGGCATAGTCGTCTTTCACCGGCATCTGGTAGCCGTGCCCATCACATTCAAAACCCATGTAGCCGCGTTCCTTGCTGTAGTATACAACCACGCCCTTCAGCGGGCGCACCTGGCGCTTCAGGGTCACTTTGGGCGGGGCAGCAATTTCAACAGGTTCAATCTTCACATCGGCAATACCGCCGGTATTCTTGTCTTCCATGCACGCCACTCCTTTCGCGTTCTAAAAATGGAGGAGCTTTTCGCTCCCCCACGGATCAAACATCACAATTCAAACCTATATATAATAAGGTAGGGATTTGCGTTGATCACTCCATAAAGTTCATGTCGTAAATGTCGCCGTCCTGGTTGGCCATGCAGTCAAAGGTGATAGAAACAGTGGTCGGATCACCAGTGTTCTGGAATGCCAGACTGAAACTTGCCTGCGGCTGAGCCTTGTAGTAAACCAGCTCGCACTGCACAATCTCGTCGTCCTCGGTCTTGAACGGCATCATACCGTGGATCTCAAAGGCACGCGGGAATGTGTCAGAATCAAACTTGACAGTCTGAACACCATCGTTCTTGTCGTAGAAGTAGTAGGCAATATAGTTCTTGCCGTCCTGCAGGCCAGCGCCAGTAACCTTCTTGTCAGTTGTAGTAAGATCGCTAATCTCAGTGCCAGCGTCGTCAGAAACAGCAAAAACCTGCACAGTGCCGGCCTTCGGGGTCTCACTCAGCTCAATGCCGTCAGTGGTGGCGGTCAGTACCTCGCGCTTCATAATCTTTGCAACCTTGCCAATGTCCTGGCCGCTCAGCAGGGCAAACAGCTTAACAGGCATGATCTGGGTATCAACCTTCAGGGTGCCTGCACGCTCGCCATCAAAGCCAACACGGTTCGGTGCGCCCTGGCCGCCCTTTGCAAACACGCGGTTTGCGGTAAAGTCAGTGGTGGTCACGTTGGCAAAATCAATGGGCAGAAAAACTTTCTTGGTCTTGTAATCAAGCAGAACCAGATCAGCAACTTCACGGTTCGCCATATTCGGATTTACAGCCATATCTTATTCCTCCGTTATTATTTATCAGTTTCCATGTGTTTGTACCATCCGCCAAGGTCGTTCTCGCCACCCCATACGGCATAGTTCATGTCATGGATCTCATTTTGTTTTTTTATGTTCTGACGGTTAAAAGTGTCATGTACCTGGTACACCGTCAAATCATAAATATTCGTATAATTCAGGCTGTTATGGTTTGTCGCCAGCGCAGAGATGATGTTCCCCAACTCCAAATCAGGGTTACTCTTATACCCTTTTCGTTTCGATTTTTCATATTCAGCCTTTTTCTTTTGGAATCGTTCATAAAACTTGCGGGCAGCCTCATTTTTGAACTTCAAGTTTTCCTCCCGCTTCTGGTCTATGTACGCGGTTTGCAGGCAAATATCGCAAATCTCTGCCCAGTTATCTCGCGTTATGGAACCATCAATCAGGATCTTATCGTTCACCTCGGTTTTATTCACCAGTACAGCATGGTGCGCTTCGTCATATTCAAGTGGCGCATCAATAAAAAAGGCCAGTGCGGCAATCATCTCCGCCTGGCTTTCTTTGCTCATACTTAATAAATCAAAGGTGTTAATGGTGGCTTTTTCCTCCTCGCTCAAAGCTTCATACGGGTTCTCCTGCCCTGTTACTTTGGCAATGTCTTCAAACATCGCCTGCGGTGTCAGTAGCAAGGTACTTAGCGCAAACTGATAGCTCATATAGCCGCGCTCGTTAATGTCGCTCAGTCGGGGCGAGTGTACTCTGCCCACATTCTTCACCATAAAACCTTCGGGATTCAGCAGTTCATAGTACGGTACTTTCACTTTGCGCCACCCATCTTGCGGTTAAACGCCATCACTTCGTATGTAATGCAGCGGCCGTAATAATTATTATTCGGCTTGTATACATCGTTGTTCAATAACCGTACCTTCCCAATTCCAAAATCTTCGCTGCCGTTCAGCAAACGGTCAACGTTCATGGCCAACACATCGGCCTTCGTCCCCAGCACGCCGGGGTGTCGGTAACTCTTCATTACCTTCTTATTGCAATAGGCAAAAATGTACAGGTACACTCTGTATGCCGTATCGCTCGGTGCCTTAGCCACTACAGTCTCCATGCACAGGTAGGTATCCGCCGTTTCATTGATCTCCGGCACATACTCAAACTCGTAAATATGTCCGGTACTAATGCTCTTATCGCCCAGTAGCATCTCGTCCGTGTCAGTATCATCGTCCACGGGGCCAAGCAGCAGGTTAATAATGGTGTCGTCCTGTGCCAGCAGGGCGGCTACTTTGTGTTTGTATTCTCCCAGCTCACTCAGGTTCATACGTCCACCACCTTCACTGCAATGCTGTCTGTGCTCTTGCCGTCCGGTGCCACAACCGTCAATTTCACGGTGGCTCCATTCAGCACGGCATTATCCTCTGCGCATACCCGGCAGCTGTCCCCAGTTACCCGGTTCCACTGCACACTGTTGGCAAGGTATACCTTTGTTTCAAGTGCTTTATCATCAACGCTCAGGCTCCAGGTGCATCCCGGCAGCGGCTTGCCATCAATCGTGGCCTTAAAAATCTTGCCACGCCCGCAAATGCGCACTTTAGGTTCGCCCGCGTATTTAATAACCACTTCGCCGTCCTCCGGTGCTTGCTTTACCTCCTGGTAATCGCATAGCATCTTTTCGGCGTTATCCTGTTCTTCCACATGCTGGTCCTGTTCAAGGTTCAAAACCAAAAATCCCGTCTGGGCGTCATTCCAGTCATAGCGTTCTGTCATAGCGTCCACACAGGTCACACGGTAAGTTTTAGGCTTGCCGTTAATCTGCTCCATCATCAGGCGTTTCCCCACGTCCAGCAAAGCCGATTCCTCATCATACGGTATTTTCACCTGGAATTCGCGGCTGGAAATGGTCATGTATACATCTTCGTTCAGGTTGGAAAAATACGGCTTATCCACAACCGCCCACCGGGTAATAATCTCCCCGGTCTCATGGTTCTGCCACTGGATGCTCCGGTTACACAGCTCAATTTTGCCGCGCACGGTTATTTCATCGTCCGCATCGCGCTCTGTAATCAGCCAATGGCTTTTACTAAACAGCATAATTTTTCCAATCTCAAAGTTGTCGCCCGGCATGGTGCGTATAATCTTCTGGTTTGTCACTGTGCTGCTAATAATCATCATGTGGTGGGGTACCCCCTCAATCTCTACCTCTTTATAGGCAGGGGAGTCAGGCCCCATTCTCAGCGTGTCCCGTTTGCTCTTTTCAACCATCCGGTCACGCCGCGTACTTCCGTGCCTGCCAAGCATAGCAGCATATGTTTCATAGTTCATACGCTACCACCTCACTCAGTCAAGCTCGCAATTTCCCCATTGCGGAAAGAGTACAGGTTAATCTCCTTCATCTGCTGCCGCTCGGTAGTGGTCAGCAGGGTCGTCATCTTCTCCAACAGGTTGGCTGGCGAAAACAACGTAAAATCCTTTGTGCTCAATCCGTTCTGCAATGCGTCTGTGTTATAAACATACTGGCGCACAAAATGTACAATCATGCCCAGTGCCAAAATATCCTTCTCGCGGTTCGTCAGCGTAATGTTGAACTCCAGCAGGTCATCTTCCCTGTCATTCAGGTCCTGTTTGCACACATCCTCAAAATCGCTGATCGCCATCTTCAAAAGATCCAGCTGCATTGCTTCTCTTGTCACCGCATCGTAGTCCAGGAACTCATAGTTGCGGACTTGGCCACGGTAACGCTCATAAACTTCCTCGTATCTTGTGCCCATTGGCCCGCACCATTCCTCTCATTATTCTTCGGTTCCGCCGATCGTCACAATCTCAACGCCGCTCTTGCGGGTTCTGGGTTTCTTGGGTGCCTCCAACGCAACGGATTCTTCCAAATCGCAATCCAGCACATCGTTCAATGCTTTAATCATGGCACGGCTGTCCAGCTGGTCTGCTTTCAGCATCTCCTTTGCGCGGATACGGATGCTGTCGCGCATCCCCTCGCTCATCTTGGGCACCTTCTCGCGGATCTCATCCGGGGTCCACTTAAATACCTCGTCAAAGTTCTCCGTGGTCAGCGCATTCTTGTAATAACGTTCCACACCCAGCTTGCGCAATACGTTGGCGTCCTCAATCAAAATCCAGTTATCACGGAAAAACCGCGGCTGGCTGCCACGCATTACAAGCAGCTCGGCGTAGTCCATCTCCTGCACCTCGCCAAACTCGGTCCACTCAACGGTGTAGCCGGGGTTGCGGGTCGAAGCATAAAACAAGTTGCCATGGGTGCCGTTCTTGCATTCCACCATGGTCTCATTGGTAATCTTCGCAGTTGCCAAAACATACCTCCAAAATATTTCTTATATAAAAAAGAACCCCGCCTTGCGGCAGGGGTATCGTTCAGCTCAAAACCTTATCAGGCAAACTTGTAGCTACCAAAGTCGCGGTCCAGAATGATAGAAACACCGGTGCGCTTGGTCATCAGGAATTCCTGGGTCAGGTCGGCCTTGTTCATCGGGTCGCCCATCAGCATGGTAACTTCACCCTCAGTAACGCGCTTCACGGGCTTGGTGTCACCGGCAAAAATGTAAACGGTGTCGTCAGGCAGAATAAACTCAGTGGAGCCAATCTTGTGGCGCTGCTTCATGGCAACCAGCGGGGTGCCAGCAATGTGGCCCAGGTAGCCCATACTGTACAGGTCGCTCTTGGCCTGCTCGCCCATGGTAGCAGTAGTAATCTTGCGCAGTGCCTTACGGGTGCCAACGATAGTAGCAGTGTCTCCGGTAGAAGCTTCAATGTGCTCAATCAGGTCAAGCAGCTTGTCCTCATTGTAAGAACCGCTCTGGGTATAAACGGGGTCCAGCTTGGTAAACATGCTGGTCCATGCCAGATAGGCGCTGTCCAGATCATACTGGGTAAAGCTGCGGCCAACAGTGTCAACCAGATCATTAAAATCAATGCGGCCAGCCAGCACGCGGTTCATTTCCTCGTAAACCTTCACAGCACGCAGCTGGGTGTTCACGGTAATGTCCTGGCCGGCTTCCAGGCGCTGACGGCGAACGCCCTGGGTGCCTTCAGCAATGTCGGCAACAGTCAGCAGGCACGGCTTTGTGGTATGGAAAATGTTGGTATCGCCCAGAGAGGTGTTGCGGTCCTCAATAAAATTGGTAAAGAACTCGTCACCTTTCAGACCCTCTTCACTGACCTTATCAATCAGAACTTCGGTAATAGCAAACAGGTTGTTGCACTTACCGTCGCGGATATCCTTGTAATTCATGCTGGTCTTGCCATTATTAGCCTCAATCATGGCCTGGCGCAGAACTTCCTGGCTGTCTTTCACGCTGTATTCGCCCAGGTGGCCATGGTAGCCATCAACGGCCAGCTTAATCAGTTTCTCATCCATCGTAATACTCCTTTACAAATAAATAGGCGCAGCTGTTACGCTACACCAGTAATTAGTTATAACTAACTCACTGATACAAAAATCAAGCGATCACATCAACGATGTAATAGGTATACTGGCCATCGCCAAAGCCAACCTTCACAGGATCGCGCTTGATCACACCAAAAACATTATCAGCAGAAGCATCAGCCTCAATCTTCAGCTTGGTGGAACCAGCAGCAAAGGCAACAAACTTGCCCTTTTCGGGGGTGCCGTCAAAAGCTTCAGCGGTAACGCGGAAAGAATCAGCACCGGCAACCAGCAGGTAAACGCGAACAGGCTTGCCGGCTTCGTTTTCCCACTCGGTCAGGTAATGGGTGCGGGTCTCATCGTAAAACAGCTCAACGCCGGCAACCAGGGCCAGCAGAGGGCGCTTGGAATCAGCGGCAGGTGCCTCAGCCTTGTAGGTTTCGGGGCCGATTGCATCACCAATCACAACAATGTTGCCATTATCAATGGCGGCAGGGCTGCCATCCTTGTAAAAAACAACACTCTTCAGGTAGGCAGCGTTGCTGGAACCAACCAGCATATCGGTGCCAACAACAGCATGTTTAATGTTAGCCATAATATGTAACTCCTTTTTTTATTCTTTCGTATTCAGGTAGCGTTCAAACAGGTCGCCGTAGCGCTTCTCTGTCTTCTGTGTGCCATTCACGCCAAACCGTACCTTGTTTACCTCACCCTTCTTTTCTTTGGGCGGAACATAACTGAACTCAGCGGCCTTCTTGCCCAGCAGCTTGTAGCAAGCATCTTCCAAAACGGTAAACTCCATCGTCTTGTTGTCTCGCAGCTTGGCATAATCAGCATCGCCATCCAGCTTCTGGTCCATCACGGCAAACAGCTGTTCGCGTTTAGCGCTCTCTTCTTCTTTGGCAGCAGCAGCCTCAGCAGCAACGTAAGCATCATATTTCGGCTTCATTTCGTCGTATTCTGCTTTCAGCTCACTGTACTGCTTGTTGGCAGCCTCCAGTTTGTCGGTCTGCTCCTTGGCCTTGTCACCCATCTCGGTGTACAGTGCAGGCATACCAATATCGGCACTGCCCTCGTCCCAGGCTTCGTACTTTACCTTCATGCGTTTCTTGCTGGCAAAATCGACCTTCACATTGTCGCCATCCATCGTGAACGCAAAACTGTAGATCTTCCAGTCCTGGCAATCCATCACAACTGCCAGGTCATCCTGCACATCCTGCAGCCAGTAGCGGCTCACTTCATAACCCCACGGGTCAACCATAGTCTCCGCGCTCACCGCTTCGCTCACTTCGTTCAGCTTGTCGCACAGGTTCAGGCTGTAGTCTGCAGCAGGCTCGCCGCCTTCCGGTTCCCCAGCGGGTTCCGGGTCAGCCGGGGCTTCAGGTTCTACCGGTTCGGCAGCAGGTTCTGCGGCCGGTTCACTTTCCGGCTCACCCTGAGGCTCTTCCGGTTCGGCAGGTTTGGCCGCAGCCATCTCTTCACACTTCGCTTTCAGTTCCTCAATGGTAATTTCCTCCAAAGAGAACTCCAGCGTAGAAGCGTCAATGCCGTAAGAAGCCAGAATTTCTTCTTTTTCTTTCAAGCAATCGTCTCCTTTCGCAAAATTATCTATCTGAGCCTCCTTGGAGGATTCAGATCTCTGTAAAGCTGTGTATTCGGCCAGCATATCTTTGACCTGGCTCGCAATCGTTGTGGCGGTAAAATTCGCCGTAACCGTGCTGCCAGTCATAGCCGGCCTAATTTGCGGGTCAGTGGTGGATAGCACGCAGCAGCCATCAAAATCAAAATTCTGCACAACATAGTAGCCGTCCTTATCCACATAGCCCTCCATGTTGGTGATCTCCATGCTCTGCCCTTTCACTACATCCCGCTCAAAAATTCCACAGGAATCGTCAAACTTGGTCCACAGCAACCCGTCAACGCGCAAATATTCCCGTGTCTTTCCTGTGCCGTCATCCCGGCTTACCCAGCGCGGGTTGCAGCTCTCCGGTATCACACCGTAAGCGCTGCCGGCATATACATATCGAATTCCGTCCTCGTCCACAATCAGCTCATGTTCGTGGCCCTTAAAATCAAGCTCATCATCGTTATTCTGCTCAATGTATCCAAGGATCGGGGTATTCGCAATACTCTTTGCTGCCCGGTCAACTACCTCTTTTTCAAACCGCGATCCGTTCAGGTTGCCGCCAGTATGCAGCACATCAATCGTCACGTTAATAAAACGCGCATCTTTGCCCATCACTTCTCCGGTTTTTTCAAAGGTAATTGGCAGGCGGTTCAACCGCTCACTCACATCCAATCACCCCGTAAACTAAAAAAGGCCGCTTGCATAGCGGTCTCTCAAAAGTAATTTCGTTTTTTCTGCTGTGCGGCAAACTCCTGCACAGCCTTCAAATCATCGTCGTCAAGTTCAAAAATATATACTGTATGGCAGCCACTGTCGCGCTCTTCCCGCACCAGTTTCTTTTTCTGGCGCAGCAAATATAGTACCACGTCACGGCCGCGCACCTTAACTTCACGCTTCATCGCTTAATCAGCCTCCTGTCGCCAGGTCTTCCTCGCTGCTGTTCTCGCCTGCGTCTGTCAGCGCCTTACCCTCACTTGTATTGGTGGGGCGTCCGCCTTCATCTGTCGCGGCATTACTGTCAGCAGCGCTCTGCGTGTTGGAGCTTATCAGCGGCACCTCATTGGCCGACAGGTTCAATACCGTGTTTTCCAGGTACTGCATGTTCTCCATATCGCTTGGGCTGTATCCGCTTGTCGCCATAATGGCACTGCGCACCGGCATTCCGTACTGGCCATCTTTTACAAGGCGGTCATGCACTTCCTGCCGGTTAAAATACGTCACATCTAAAATATTTACCTTAAACTTAACTGCCGTCGAAACACTCTTTAATTTACGGTTGATCCAGCGTTCAATCTGCCGCATCATCGCAAACACAATCATCTGGTCATTCACGGTAGAAAGGCTCAGCGTAGAGCTGCTGGGATCTTCACCGCCACCAAACAGGATCGAGTTTACACCCGCCTGCTTCCACATCGAATTTTCAGCTTTTGCCACATCGTCACTGCCGCTCACAGCTCCACTTTTTTCAAAGTCCCAGCTGCTGATCTTCATCGGACTCATAATCGCGCCAATGTTCTCCGGCAACACGTTGCACAGCATGTCGTAAAACTCTTTGCACAGGTCGTAGTCAATCAAAAATGTACCGTCATCCCCCACCGGGATCTCCAACGCCAACGCCTTGTAATTATTCACTTCGCTGGCATCCTTGCTGATCGCCCGGTAGTCCTCAATATCCGCCAGTGCGCTGAACAAGCTCACAAACGGCGGGATCGGCACATACGTCTGCTCGTTTACTTTCAAACAGATAGAATTCTCACTTGACAGCTCCTGCCACTTCAAGCCGGAATCCTTCTGGTACGCACTGTACATCGTGGCAAATTCCGGCGGAAAATTTGGTAATCGCTCATTGTGGGAATCAAAGTAAGAAAAATTGAACGCAAAGTTGTATACACCATCCTCAATACTGCTGATCTTGCAATAGTCTGCATCCAGCTGCTGGAATGTGTAGCTGTCGTTCGTTTCCCATGCGTACCCGTAATACACATCATCACGGAACGCCACCATCAACGCCCGGCTGAACTCGTGCCGCAGGTTCATCTTTTCCAACTGTGCCGTCACCGCATAGTAACCTTTTTTGAACTTTTGCAGATTCACATTCTTGGAATAATCAATGCCATACGGCACCACAATGTAACTGAACGTGCTCATGTTGGCAAAATACTGGATCAGCCGCCTGTAATAGTTTGAAATATTGAACAGGTATTGGCTCATCTGCCGCAGCTGCACTTCATAGTTGGCCGGGTTCGCCAAATAGGTAACAATCTGGCTCTTGGTGTACTTTTTATAAGTAGGGTTGTAGTCGCGGTTATTTTCCAGGTCGCGGATCTTCACGTTTGCCAGGTTTGCATACCGCACCTTACTCATAAATTCCGTCAATGGCACAAAGCTTTTCTTGCCGTCCGGGCTGATCATGGCGACCTTTTTCTGCTGAATTTCTTCCATATAGCCGCCTCCTTAATGCCGCAGCCTGGGCGCTCTAAAATTTATTTCAATCTTCTTATTGCGCATAAAGTTCTTGCTCATCATGCGTTCAACCTGCAGCGCAATATAATAGTTGTAGCTCAGGCTGCTGTAGCGGTCCTTGCGTGCGCCGGGCTTCTCATGCACACGGATCAGATTATTCGTTGCTTCATACTCCAGGTTCACCAGTTCGTTCACGGCCAATCCGGTATTGATGTACGGCATCTGCAGCGCCATCTTCTCCATGGGTGAAAGCTTGTCGTAGCCTTTAATGTTCGCCCGCAAAATCTCTTCGCAGTCATATTCGGATTCCAAAAACCGGATTCTGCCCTGCTGGATTCCGCTTCGCAACGCAATCGTCGCATCATTGTTAAACTGGCTGCTGCCCATGATCGCCCAGATCACCTTGGGTGCCGTCTTGTCGGGGCATCGCTCCTGGAAATCCGGGTTGTTGCAGCAGTTCAGCGGCGGGTATGTTTCCCCCGTCTCCGGGTCATAGCACTCGTGCATCAACAGGTCCATAATAGGGGCACCAAGGCCCTTTGCGTCAATGCCAATGTAGTCGCACTCAAAATACTTAAAGTAGCGGCGCAGCTTCAGCACCAGATCCTGTGTAATAATACCCTCGCAGTTTTCGGTGTACACCATGTTGCTGGTACACTTGCCTGTACTGTCCGGCACCAAACTGTTCAAAAAGATGCTCGTCGCGTCATTGTCTCGTCGCTTGGAACTCATCAAAGCAATATCAACCGTCAAAATCCGCTTCTCGCCCGTTTTCTTGGCCGGCAACTGGCAAGCCGCCTTACTGTTCAAAATCATGTTTGGCGCATAGAACGCCTTTATGATCTTGCGCTGCTTGTTAATATCGTCAAAGCTAAATAACCCGCCGTCTGTCGTACCAATAAACAGTGCCTCATTTTCCATGCGGAACCGTATGTCAGAAAATGTCGATTCTGTCATTTCGTCTTCCACCTGGCTCTTCAGCAGCAGGTTTTCCTTAATACTCATCTGGTATGGGAACCTGAAACAGTAGTAATTCTTCGTGGCATCAAACATGTTCACAAAGTAATCCTTGCACAAATCCCATGACCAGTGCTGTTCAAACCATGCAGAGCTTAGGTACATCTGCTGGTTGCGTTCCGCCAAATGGGCATACTTGGGGTTGTCCATGTAGCCGGGGTGGCGGATGTAGTTCAAAAACTTCTTCAAAACCAGATCCAGCACTTCCTTGTCAACCATGCGGTACTCATCAATAATTAGTAAGCTCGCACGGCCGCCACGGGCAGTATCTGCGGCAGTCACAACCTCAATCACGCTATCATTGCGGAAGGTTATCTTTGCCACACTCTGGTTTATCGTTATGTCCTTTATCTCGCTTCGCAGCAGTGGGCTTCGCGGCACCAACTCCTGCTCAATCTTTTTCAGTACCAAGCTGCCCTGGTTTCGCGTTTTGCTCGCAATCACAATCAAGCTGCCTGGGTACAAGATCGCTTTCCAACAGCAAAAAATTGCACATAGGAACGTTTTACCTAGCAATCATTGTTATCCTGTCGGCTTTTTATCCGGCAGTTCTTATGGTTTCCCATAAGTTCAGCATACATTTTCACCCTCTAAGGGTGCCGGGCACTCGTGGGCGGGTTGTATTCTGTCAGTAACAGGTTCACCGCCTATGCGTTACAATACCTCCCCTTATTAAAAGGTAGGTTATCTCGGTATTAGCATTTTACAGCCTCTACCGATTTTGTCCGGTTCTCTCAAGCTGGTTTCCCAACCTGGGGGCCTAGTGTTGACCACGCGCCGCTATAAAACAAAAATTTGTGCATAGCGCCATGCAATAAATCAAAATCTGTTGGAATATCTTCAGGTTTACGTTCAAATAATCCTTGCAAAACCTCTGCGGGTTCGCCCGGTAAAAGCTGGCCCACAGCGCCACGGCATTCATGATCCGGCTTGTCTTATCTTCCGTAACCTCTCTTGCAGTTTTCTTCACCATTCAGGCACCACCTCACTCTCCGGGGGTGCCAAAAATAGCGTTGCGGATACTCTCGTTCTCTTCCTCTTCTCCGCCGGTGTATTCAGGTCGGTGCGCCGTATAAGGTGCCATGCCTTCCTCGTATTCTTTCTGCCACGGGTTCTTGATCTTGAACAGTTCCATCATTGGGCCTGTCACCCAAGTGCGGAAATATTTACCAATCCCATCCACGTCTTTCCATTCAGGCGCAGCTTCCGGGATCGGCTTTTTATCTTCCCACTTTTTAATCAAGGTACCAAAGGTATTTGCCTCTGCCAGCGCATTATCGTTCGTCTGGTTCGGCTTAATATTGGCGCTGCCCAGCAGGTTCTGCAAAGTATCGCTGGCCTCTTTTACCTTCTTGGTGTCACCCGTCTGGTATGCTTTGGTCAGCATAATCTGCGCCATACTGATCGCTTTGAACAATTCTTCCTGCGCCTTGGTGGAGCACTCATACCGGGTAATCCAGTCCTTGTACTCGTTGTCCAGCCGTACATACTCGGCCTCGTTGAACCCTGGCCCCCAAAAACCAACCATGCGCTGGCTTACCTTGCCGCCGTTTGGTCGTGTCTCGCTGATATCGCTTACATCATTGATCACCCGCCCGTTGATTTCTTCCAAGTAGGTATCAAAGGTCTTGCCATGGTTCTGGGTCATATTGCAATGTCTGATCCAAGCTGTCATCCGGCTTGTGTTCGGGGCGTGCTTTGCCGTGCTTTTCAGCAGGCCCTCGCTGTAATAAATGTCAAACAGCATGCACACCCGCTTCATGGCCTCATCTTCATTGCCAAGTGCCTGGGTATAATGGTCAACCAGCTTGTCCATGCAGCTCTTGCATACCGGGAAATAATGGTTATTTCCACGCCACAGCTCACTCTGCGCAGGGGAAAAATTATCCTTCTGGTGCATAAAGCGCTTGCCGCAACAGGCGCAAACAAAATACGCAGGCCCATCGTCCTCTGCCATCATGCGGCGAATCTTGGCCTGCGCTTCTGCGTTTTCTCGTAAAATTGTAGCTTTATTTTTAGAGCCTTTCGGTCTTCCGGCCATGTTCAGTCACCCGCCTTATCGGCGCGGTTCCCGTTCTCATCATAATCACGGAAGTTGTTCCGGCACTCATTCCAAAACTCCACCACATCCATCAATTTCTGGCTGCGCTTAAACACACAGTAGCTTGTCTGGGTAATGGGGTTCATCTGCCGGCTTTCATAGCTCAAACCAAACGCCTTCAAAAAATTCGTAAGCCGCGCCGAATAACTGCAAAAGTATTCGGGCTGCTTCTTCTCATACTCACCCACTCTAAAAACCATCCCCTCTCATCAAAAAATCCCACGCTCTAATCCAGCGTAATATCGTAACAGCAGTCCACGCCGTAAGCATTCACCACCAGCACGTTCTGCTCCGGTTTATTTCGCAGTCTCTTATCCATACAGTAGCTGTCCGCGCCATCCACACAGCCGCTTTCGTATACTTTCGTATCGTATACAGTCGTCAGGGCATTGGTATGGCGGTGCCCCATCAGCACAATGTCAGGCTTATCACCTGTCATCATAGTCAATGTCTGTACCACGCTGCCCGGTGTGTCTTTGTCACCATGCACTGCATACACCAGTCGGCCGCGTACCATAAAGTCCGCAATCGTCTCGTCAATCGTATTCTGGTAGGTTTCTACATTGCCCAGTGCCACACAGCGTGCGTCAACAATATAACTCACAAGCTTGTCCAGGTATTCACCGTGCTGGTTATCCTCCTTGGCGGGGAACACCCGGCTATGGTTGCCCGGCACACTATAAATGTATACATGTTCGAACATGCGGCTTAGTTCAGCCACAAACCAACTCACGGCTTCTCCGGCGCTGATTACCTGGTCCACTACATTCTCGTTGTTTTCCAGCCGGTTGTTCAGGTGGATCTCACCGTTTACCAGGTCGCCGCCCAGCACCAAAAAACAATTCTGGCCATTGTGGCGTTTCTGGATCACATACACCTTTTCTGCATAGCGCTTCAGCCGGGCACGCAGCACCTGTTGGTCAAAGCTGTTGTAAAGGTTCTCGATCTTAACCCCCGCATGCAGGTCGGTCAGGTGAACAATCAGGTCGGTCGTCAGTGCTTCTGTACTAACTACCCCAATGTGTTCAAAAGTTTCCGGCTTATAAGCGCTGAACCGCCGTTCAATCAGCTCTCGCATGCTCTCTCCACGGGCTTGTACCCGCATCAGGCGGCTCACTTCATTGCGCTCGTCCCGCAGCTTGACCTTTTCTTTCTCCAGCTCGCGGCGCTGTTCTTTAATCTCGCCCAAAATCTGCTGGGCGTCACTCAGGTTGGTTTCACTGGCGTGCGCCAGCATACTGAACGCCTTCCAGTTCTTGCGGTATACGCACTCATCCTTGTCCTGCCCCAGCTCTTTATTGATCACATCCGCCACATCGTCCCAGGTGCCAATCTGGTCCTTGGCAGCACAAATGCGGTAGATGTATTCATTGTCAGTTTCCTTGGCAAGCTTGTGCAGTTCAAGCATTCACGTCACCCCGTGTATTCACAATTCCGGTGTGGCGCTTGTCACGCTCCATCTCAGCCAAAGCTTCCTGCGCAAAATAGTTGTTGGGCAAAGCCTGCAGCACATACGGCAACTCGTCCACCATCGTCTTGTTCACGGTCGTAACCATATGCACACCGGGGAACTTCTTGCGCAACATTTTTGCTTCTTCCTTAGAAATAACAATCATCTTCAAAAATCTCCTTGTAAAAAAATAATCCGAGAATAAAAGAACCCCCGGCCATAATGGTCAGGGGCACTCCACCCTCTATAATCATATATAGGGGGTTTTCAGCTTCAAGCGTTACAAGGTATTATTTTTGTTTCTGTAGCGGGTCACACGGGCCAATGTCTTGGCATTTTTCTCCAATTCCGCGCAGGTCTTGCAGTAGTGTGCCTTGGCATTCCACGCAATCTCTTCCCCACACTTTTCGCAGTACCGGTTGTCAAACAGCCCGATCTTTGCGCACAATTTATCCATATCCAACCGGTTGTTCTCTGCCGTCACATCCCAGCAGTAAACAGCTTCGCTTTTGTGATCATAAAACGGGTACTCATACAAACAGCCAATCCGCCCCGGACCCGGCTTGCAAGTAATTCGGTTCAATATACCGCACTTGTCACTCAGCACATCCAGCTCCACCGGCGCTTCATAACCGTCCCACCAGTTCGCGCCATCAATGTGTATCGCTGTCACATCTCGCCCAAAGCAAGAGCAAAACTGTTTGATCCTGTATCGGTTCATCAGATCCAGCGTGTCACTACCATTCAGCCGGCACATAACAATCACGCCAAGCAAAACTTTCACCTGTCGCTGCGTCAGCCCATAAGTACGGATCGCCAGCCGGATGTAAGTCAGGTCACTATCATAAAGGTAGATCTTGTCAACCTGCCGCAGTCCACACTTCTTCAGCTGTTTTTTCTTGTACTGCTGGATTAGGTCCAACCGGTCATACTGCCTTATGTACTTGGGGTCTGTATGGGCCAGCTGCATATCTGCACAAAAATCTGGCTCATACCCACTCTGCGCCAACAGCCGCCGTAACAGCCGCGGGCTTTCATTGTAATCGTCAAAGTTATCCAGCAGCATCTTTTCATTGCAATAATAGCTGTAATACATTACCCCTCTCCTCCTTCAATCGGTTCAATGTTCAATTCGTTGCCAACCGGCACCAGGGCATAACGCTTGCCCAGGTACTCGTATTCACCGTCATCGCACAGCTGCGGCAAGCAAATGTTCACCTGCTGGATATTCTCCACAATGCCGGTGCCGGCCACCACCCACATAAACTTCTTGCTGCGGCGGGGGTATTTCTGGTAGCAAAGCATCACGGCAATGTTGGCCAGTTCTTTGGGGTCAAGGCAAATCTCTGCACACCGGGCACGGAACTTGTTATAGTACAGCTGCCAGTCAACCTCAAAGTTGGCGGCAAACTCCTTTGTAACGCCCTCAGCCTCCAGCTCATCTTTGAACCGGTCAAAGTAACGGCAGTGGTGTTCAATCTCTGCCAGCTCGGCTACCGTTTTATTAAACTCAAAGTAGATTTTTTCAATCGCATCAAAATGCTCCTGGCTAAATCCCACCTCCGCGTCAATCATAATTGTGTAATCAAACCCGTCACTCCTTTTGTGGCGCAGCCCGTCCGCCCACTTTTCAATAACCCAACACATCTTATTCATGTTGCTGTGGGCGCAGCTCAGGCGCTTCATCCGCTTGTAGTACGGGCTTGCATACTTCATAAAATACGGCAAAGGTCTGCCATACTTGGCAATCTGCCGCGGCACCGGGTACAACACACCGGTTTTTGCAAAATCGATGGCTTTACCGTTGGTTATGGAGAGCAGATCAACATACCGGGCGTAGGTCTCTTTCTGCTTCTCAGTTTTTGGGGTTTTGTTGTGATAGCAGCTCGCGTAATTGGAAATCTCACCAATCAAACTCTTCAAGCTGCGCATAATGCACACCGTGCGGTTCTGGATCGTGTCCTTCTCCGCCAGCGCAGTTACTTTATCTTCAATGTCAATTACAATTTTTGCGTTCCTGTCCACACCCTTCATCATCAAAGGGCTATCAAGAAGCAATGTTAAATCGCCGTCGTAATCCGCGCCATTTAATCTCTGCGGGGTAATACTCTTGCAATTAACAATCAACGTGTTCACCAACTGGCCGCAATATTTTTCCAGCAGCGGGTTGGTCACGCCCTTCAGGATCACATGCTCGCTCTTGCAAATGTGCGGGTTGCGTTCAATCAGCCGTTCGCCAAGCGTTATTCCTGTTCTGTCAAAACTGTAAAACTCATCCGCCTCCAGCGCTCCCTTCAAGGGTAGGCCGGCAATGTGTTCCATCAGCATAATCAGGTCAGGCACTAAGAACTTAAAGCTTCCGCGCAGCCACAACTTGCCGCACTTCATGTCGTCCTTATATTTTCCAAGCAGGTTGGTTATGTACTTTCGCACCCCCTCCTCTTTCAGCATCTCCGGGTTCTTCAAAATCGCCGCGCAATAATTATTCAGCGGTTTGTGCCGGTCAGCCAGCATGCCCAAAAAGCAGTAGGTGTATACCGGGTCGCCGTTCTCAATCTTTTCAACCCAATCAATGCTGTAATCTGCCAGATGCTCAAACTCGTCTACCGGCAAATCCAGGTCCTGCAAAATCTGGTAGTTGCCGCGGGTGTATAGCGGTTCTGTGTCAATATCAAACTGCCACTTTGCAATGCCAATGCAGTGCTTGTTCTTCTTGAACTGGTACCAGTATTCCTCCCAGTCCGCAATCGTGCCGGTCCTCTTAAAATACTTGTACCCCTTGTACATGCTCTCACACGCAATAATCTTGGGTTCCGCCCCTGGGCTTACGTCATGCTCCACGCCCCAAATGTCTTTGATGAATCGTACCCCGCGTTCTGCAAAAAACGTCTCATAATCCATCTGGTTCAGCACGCCCTTAAAGTACGGCATACGCCACACAACGCTAGTTACGGGTGTTTCGCTACCCAATCGCTGCTGTATCTCCTGCATAATCTTGGGGTGTGCAATTCCGCAGCCATCAAAGGCGTTTATCTCAATGTCGCGGGTAGTTTCTGCAATGTCTTTCTGCACCCACTCGCGGTCAGCCCCGGTCTTGCGGTCTTTGAACTGGATCTTGCGGTCATATACATATTTAATGTTCTGGTTTGGTATCGTCACAAAACAGTCCGGCACCACCACAATGGTCGGATACCAGTTCTCAATGCAGTGGCAGCTGGAATACATCAGGCCGCGATAAGCGTAAAATTTCTGGTTTGTTCTTCTGCGTTCGCTAGGCGCAAAAGTTTCAGCTTGCAATTATATATCAAAGCCTCATTTCTCTATGTTTCCATAGATGCACTGACTATATCTTCATCCCAGTAGGATGCTCCCCATTCTCGGCGCTTTGCCTTACCCGCATTCGCGGTAGTCGATGAACGTTCCCCTGTTCGGAGCTTCGCTGCTGATTACCTAATCTTGGTAGTTTTCTAACTCTCACACTTGCGCTTGTTTCATCACTGTGTTGTAGCCTACTAAGCTCTAAAGGCGTTCCAGCAATTAAAGGAGTTTGCTAATAACAATTACTTGTTATAGGAGCAATTTTAACAACTACTCAATACTGTTTCCTGGATCTGTATTCCCATCGTGATTCTCACGTCAAGGTCGTGGGCCAACCGCCTGTCCACAAAGCTCAAGATTCCCTGCCGCACCATACTGGCGCTGCGTTCACTCAGCACAAACTCTTGCTTTCCAATCTTAAACCCGTGCTGGATTAACCGCTTCATGGCTGCCTTCTTGTTCTGACCACCTACGCAATCCACAAACACAACAAACCGGTTGTACTCGTTGCTTTCATATGTAAGTAGCCGGATCTGCCGGAACAGCATGTTGTCACCCTGCTTTACATAAAAGCGCTCTTCCTCCTCCTGGCTGATCTGGATGTTATAGTCATGGTTGATAATGTAGGTCAGGTTCAACTTTCGGACAATATATAGTGGTGGTGCGAACATTACTCGTCCTCCTTGTTATTCGGGTCATCCTCTTTATTCTCGGCTTTTTCCAGGTTGTAAATCTTTTCAATGCTAACCCGCCCGCTGTCAAACGCCTCACGGGAAAGTGCCGCCCACAGCAGCGCGTACAAAACCGGCAGCGCCACAAAAATTCCAACCGTGGCCACAGTGCCCAACATCTGCAACGCCAGCCGGATCACCACAATGCAGCCTCCAACCAGCACCATAGCCTTAAATCCCTGCCACAGGTCATGCAGAAAATTTGTCAGTATCAACAAAGTTTCAGCTTCTTTCTTGTTCAAAGTTTTATGCCTCCAAAAAAAATATTTTTTCGTAGAAAAGGTAAAGTGGGCAATATACGTTCGTTTTGCTTAGAATATTTCATCCTCACGCAATCCCCAGTCACTGTAGTTATCAGGCGGCATCTCCCACCCGTCACAAAACTGGGTGTTGCACAACTCTTCCATCGGTGGTTCTGGCGGGGTTTCCTGTTCCGGTTCCGGCATCACCTCCTCTGCTGGTTCTGGCTTGTCCTCCGCTCCGCATGTCTGGCCTGCCGGGTACCAGTTGGAGCCTGCTCGGTTGGGTTTGCGCCGGTACCGGTTCTTTGTTTCGCGCACAACCTTCTCCACCATGTTGTCGCCACACATTAGCGGGAGCGCCAAAATCATCTCCGGCCGGTCAGATTCCAGGTTTCCCTTTTCAATCGCTCCGTAGTACGGGATAACCAGCCCACACTGGTACATAACCCGGATGGCGTTTGATACGGTCTTGTCGGCCAAGTGCAGTTCTTTGGAAATCGCTTTAATATATCCTACCCACGTTGCCACAAACCCCATCTTTTCCTTACCGTATGTACGCTGCCACAGGCGGTACCGCAACCGCAGGTAACAGTAGATCCGGTACAAATTGTTCGTGCCACGCCCGGTAGAATAGGCAGTAGCCACTCTGTTTAGCAGCAAGAAATATTCGTTTGAGGTCAGTGAAGCATAACCAAACTTTCCGTCCTTGTCTTCTTTGCCAAACACCTCGTTCAGATCTTTGAACCGATACTTAAACGGTTTGGTCGGTTTTGCCCGGTTGTACCCCTCTGTCATAATCACGCCACATGCTTCTAAAAACTCAACTGCATCTGCCGCACGGTTGTAGTATCTGCGGTGCTGGCAATCTTTCCCAAACGTTCCAGCCAGCTCGACCAGCTCTGACAGGCTCGTATAACTGTAAAATCGTAAATCGTAAAACGGCGAATACTTTGCGTACATCAGCATGTAAACCGGCAGTAACTCCGACACGTCCTTGCGCAAAATCAACTCTTCCGGCACCTGCATAACCTGCTTTGCTAAGTAGGAACCATTCGCATACATTAAAAAACACTCCTTTGCCGCATTAAAAAACGGCTCGAAAATAATCATTCAATTCTTAAAAAACGGCTCGAAAAACGCATTTTGGAAAACGATGTTCAGAAACGATGCAAAATCCGCAGTCCAATTCGTTTTTGAACAACGAAAAACCTGGGGTAAAACCAACATTCACTTACGCTTAATAAGAAAAACCTTAATAAAGAAATATAGGTGGTACTTTTGCTCGGCGTTTGGCCCTCCGGGAATTCGTATCCGCCGACCATTTCGCTTGTTCTGCGTGCATCCCAAGCTCAACCGTACCCCTTTAACCCTGTGTGGGCGCATGGGTTTGGTGGAATCGCGTCCTTGGTTCTTTTCGTTCCTGGTTTTATACAATCGCCCAGGCCGTAACGTGTCGGTTCAAAAATAGTCCAGGATCATAGCGCTATTCGTTTAGGTCAAGCCGTTGGTGTATTCCTCTGGTTTTTAATCCGTTGCAAACAACCGCTTTCTTGTTCATTCCTGGCTGATCCGGCGCTGATAAAATCACGCTCTTTTCTTCCGCACCGAATAGTTCTTATAGGCTCATCTCCCAGCGCTTTTAACGCATCCTGCTGGTTTATGTATCGCATGTCGTATCTCCTTGTGTCGTGGCTCATAGCGCGTCCCTGCGCGTCTCAGGCCATGTTATACCGTGTGGTATCGCAGGTTATGAATAAATCGCTGGTTCCGGCATTACCGGTTCATCAAAACAGCCAAGTCCAAAATCTCCCGGCCAATATTCGCCCTGTAGCCATTCGCTCTGGCTCTGAATAATTTCGTCCAGATTGTCAGGGTTCTTCACCAGGTTCATCGGCATCAGTAGCGGCAGGTACTCGCCTTCGTCATCCATAATGGTAAACAGGCTGGCCAGTTCGTCCGCCGTTGCGCTTTGTAATTTTTCAAGCCTTGTCATAAGTTCGGCGCAGGAGACCCGCGACTTCAGTCGTGGGCTATTGACGTGCTTTATCCACCTCTTTAGCCCGCCGTACAGGCGTTTCCAGCTCGTATCTTAGCTGGGCTGAATAATTTGTTTCTGCCATCAAAGGCTCGTCATAGGGGCTTGCAGGGCCATGTCCGCCAGTGGCATCGACTTTAATATCGGCTTCCTCAAACATTTTTGTCCACATGTCATATGCCAGCATCAGCCTGATTGCATCCACAACCTCATCCAGTGTTTTCTCTCCACTTAGATACAGATTTGATATCTCCATAAGATCTCTGTATCGTTTATTTGATATGCCCCTCATCACAGAATCCCTCCTTTGTTGTTTGGCATCCGTGCAGTGTGCAGTAGTATAAATCTGGGCATTTAAGGGAATTTACCACCTCGTCACAGTCCTCACACCGTACATATTTTGTCATGGTGGGTGCCGCATCAATGGCTTCCAAAACCCGCTGCACACCGTCCAGGTAAGCTTGCCATTCTGCGTCTGAATACTTCGGGTCGCGCTCAATGCAGTAAGCCTCAAACTCTTCGGCATCGATCAATCGTGCCATAAAATTTTTTCACCTTATTTTTTGTCTTTGTCGTTCACGGAAATTTTACATATGAACTTTTCGTAACATTTGTTGGCGATGTGTTGTACTGCTGTTGCTATCTTCCACGTACCAAAAATCAGCAGCGTCCATACAGCACCCACTGCCAACAGCATCAGCGGTGCCCACACATAAATCGCCAGCAAAACATTCGCCATGTCACTCATTGGCCACCTCCGGTGCCCAGGTCACACATCATATCATCGGTCAGGTAATAAGCAGTGCTGGCATATTCATCCCGGTAGGTTCCGTCATCGTATGTGGTGCGGTCATAAAGGTCGGCCTTGTAGCTGTAATCTTTATCAGAATATTTCAAGGTGGCGTAATCTATATCCTTGGTTTCTTCTTTTACAACCCCATCATCCTGTATCACACCACAGTGCAGGTATGTGTCAGCGCCGTAAATGCCGCCATACCGGTTTGTATACGGCCGCGTTTCAAGGAATACGTAGGAGATCTTGTGTGTGGCCTGTACAGTGGTTACACCCACAGCCTTTGGCGCTTTAGCTTCTAAGTAAAGGCCAAAGTGTACAGCGGCTCCAATAGCCAATGCCGCAGTGGCCGCAGCGCAGGCGTAAGTTACAGCACTGGCAATTTTTAACTTTGACATATACCCTCCTTAAAAGGCATGGCCGACAAACAGAAAATTCTCTATCAAACCATAGAATCCATCTTCCCATTCTTTGGCGGTATCCATGGTAACGTCATCCACAGGGTGTTGGATCATCCAATCACGCAGGGTAGTCAGCTCATTGAATAAAATCTTCATGTCACCGGCGATCTCCTGCTTTTTGGCGTTAAAATCTTCGATTGTGAAATTATTATCAGTCATTGTAGTTTCCTCCTTAATTTAGGAAGTATTTGCGACGTTTTTCATAGTCAATACAGGTAATTTTGGCCTTATCACGCACCCCGTTTATATCGCAATCGCAACGAACCACAAACTTGCCATAGTTCTTGCAGTGTTCGCAGTATAAACATAAGTCAGGCTTATAGCCTTTAGGCCATTCCGTAAATAGCGTGCAGTTGGCAGGCTGTTCTATTGGCGTTTCTTCTATCTCGCAGATAACCCGGCTATCGGTCATAATCCTCCGACAATAGCGACAATTCTTGCATGTGGTTTTCTCAGCCTTGCGTTCCTGCTGTACTTTTAACCAGCCATAGGCGCACACACTAGCCAAAGCGCAAATCTTTATACCCGTATAAATTGTTTCAACCAGCATCGGTCATGTCCTCAGCGTCGTCCGGCATATCAATCAGTCCTTCGGCTTCCATCAGCAGCCGGAACGTCTCGCGCCCTTTTGGTGTAATCAGTGTTTGGGTGCCGGTATGGCCATTGCCGCGATTCACAAACTCCTTGATATCGAATAGTCCGTCGTTGCGCTCTGCGTAAGCCTTGAGTTTGCCCTGGGTGTCGCGGTACAGGTACTTCTTATCCAACAAGAACTGAACCAGCACGCTCTGCTTGATATGTAATTCGTTGGCGAAGGTTCTAAAGTTGGTCAGCAGGTTCCGATCGATAACGGCATCAAAATAGCATGCTTTAGGAGAAAGTTCAGCATTCTTGCTTTCTAACTGCTTATTCGCAGCGGTTAATGCGGCGCTCTTCTCCTGTTCAGCCTTTAACTGTTGGCACAACTGAATCATCATATCCGGGTTCAGGATTGCCGCCTGCAAGGTTTCCGGCGTCATATACGCACCATGCTTGCGGATGGTGGGTAATACTTCAGCCGTAACCCACTTGCGGAACGGTTTAGCTTCTGGTTTATCACTGCGCAGGATGACGTTGTACAAGCCAGGCTCGTTAATACAAGTCATTTCTTGTGCGCCACCAAGGGTGTCCACCCTAATCGGCTCCCTTTCGTCTGCGTCTAACCTATCTGCTACGTCACGATATTTGGTGATTCCTAGTGCTTTACATACATCTTTCAATACAAACCACGGCTCGCCGTTCATCTCCACCGTGCGTACATCGTTGTTTCCGTACTTGAATACCTGTAAATTTTCCATAAAAATCTCCTTAAAAAATATTGAAAAGATTGATAGTTGGGCCATACTCCAGGCCAGCCCTCAGCTGCCGTGCCATAATTCAATCGTCATGCTGTGTCCCCTTATTCCGGCAGCGGCCGGTATTTGTTCATGTCGCAGTAGCCGCTTAAAGTGTGCATATCGTAAATCATGCTGTTTACCATCTCATCACGGTTAAAACCATAACGGTCAGCAAAATCAACCATATCTTCAAACATAAGAGCGATCGTATGGTTGTAATCTTTGATGTGTTCAGTCGGCACCTGTTCGCCAACAATATATGTCGTGGGGCGTTTGTATTCGGAATCAATGGTGGGCTGCTCGTCAATGCTGTCAAGCACGTCGTTGATATCATAAGTTTTGTCATCAAGCTCTTTGGCCAGCCATTTAACTTGCATGGCGTCAGCGTCAATCAGTCGCATTGTTTGTTCTCCTTATTCATATAATTTTCGTATTTGATGACGGTAGAGCTATCCGCCCCTAATGTCATACCAAAATAAAATCTATGCACGCCCTTGGCTCCTACCCAGTGGTCAAAACTTTCATCAAAGCTGTCACTATGTACTGCAGCCGGCACCTGAATAATGCAGGGCACTTTCTGCGCCACCATATCGTCTTTGCACCAACCGCTGTTGCAGGTCCCGCAGCAAGGTTCCAGTACCAGGTCATCAAACGGGAACACCATATCGCAGTAGCCTTTAATGTATTCGTCATAAACCCGTTCTGCGTTATGCTCATACGGCGTATCGTTCCAGTCATCGCCGTACCATTCCACCAGGTCATCATCACCCAGGTAGAACCGTACCAGGTTACCCTTGCGCTCAAAGTCAATAATTTTCATGCCTTCGCTTCCTCCTTGGTGGCTTCATGTTCAGCATCAAACATCTTGGTCATATCTGCCGGAAATTCATGCCTGCTGTACATAGCCGCCGTCCGCCGCACCAACTCGCACGGATCAGGATTATTTGCCCCAAACTCCGCGTTTACCTCGCTCTGCGTCACCGGCCACTTAAAGCCAAAGTCTTTGCGCTTGATTTTGCACAGCGGCGCTCCTTCATGCCAGAACACGATGCCCTCTATGGCGGCCAACTCCAACCCGCGTCGGATTCCATCAAAGCTTAGGTTCGGGATGTCAATACTGATCGTGCCATGCCGCACCAGCACGTCCTTGTCCAGCCCGTAGGGATTCTTCTGGAAGTGCGGCCCAATCGCCTCATAAGTTGCATTCGGCAGGTCATCCCAGCTGTTGTTTCGTGCCGCCACAAACCATTTGTCCGCGGGGTTATCTGCCGCCACTTTCACCCAGTGGGGCCAGTGGCCAGTTACCGGGTCTGGCTCGTCACATGGGATCGCACCCTCCGGTACTGCTCTGCCCAGCTTGGCATCAAAGCGCTTGTAGAATTCGCCGTTAATAATCGCGCAGCAGGCACCGTCAAGCTTCAATGTGGCAATGCTCTCATCCGTCAGCGCCGCCTCACAGCCCGGCGTAATCTCGTCACGGATTCCGGTAATCTTGTGGCCACTGAACTCGCGCTTATATAAGGTTGGGATTTTCTTCATTGGTAAAGACCTCCAAAACTTCGTTAATTATTCAAGTGTCAATCTTAATGCTGCGCTTAACGATATCGGCAATAGGGGTGCCCGTCAATGCGCACAGGCAGGCGTAACGGCCAATCCATTCATTGAACTCTACGTTCTCGTTAAAGGTAATTTGCACATAGTTGGTAGAATAGCCATGACTTTTCGCCCATGTATCCGGCGTGCCATTGTCACATTCCAAGCAAACGTGCTGGCGGCCTGGGTCTGATTCAATAAACCAAACCATGCTGACACCCTGCTCACATAGCGGGGCCATCATTCTTCGGGCGCTCAGTTTTGCGCTGCATGTCTCTGCCGTGCTCCAGTGGGTCGTCTGGCTGGCCTGGTACTCTGCGCACGTATCATCCACGGCCTTATGTGCTGCCTTTGGGTCTCTCACATCAATCGTCACACTGCGCAGCGTGATTGGCTCTGGTGTAGCAGCCGGTGTAAGTAACGTGCAGCAGTTTGGGTCAAGCTTCAGCTCACTGGCCGCCAGCACACCGCTCGGCTGTAGCCACCGCCCATAGGGGATCTGGTTGTCCACCACTTTGGTAATTATGAATGTATCGCCCTCGCAGGCCGCATATTGGTGTATGCCCGCCCGGTGTGTTTTGGTGATTCGTACCTTGTCGCCCGGTTTTACCAAACAATATCTAGCGGAGCTGTTGATGGGACCTGTGTCGTGATTTTCCATGAATTATTTGCCTCCTTCGTTTGCGAAAACTTGTATTTAACAAAAGTAAAAAAGTGGGTGCTTGCCAGGCACCCAAATTTAATGGGCATCGCTATATAGTAGCCAATGGCGGCACTCCTAACACTGTATCTACCGCCATTGCCGTTGCATCAATCTGCTCTTGGCTCAAGCCAATGTAGCGCATCGTAATGCTCTGGCTGCTGTGGTGGAACTTGTTTTGCAGCGTTTCCATCACCTGGCCAGCCGGCAGCCCGGCCTCTGTCATAGCGTGGTTTGCAGCATAGCCATAGGTCTTGCGCAGACTATGGGTACTAATATGCTCTTTAATGCCGCACTCTTTGGCCGCTTGGTTCAAGATCCGCCACACCTGGGTTTCGTCCAGCGGTTGCGGCACTCCCTTGGGGCTGCGCATACTCTGGAACAATGGCCAGCCTGGCTTCAACACATTCATGGTTCGGCCCCGCATCTCTTCAATCAGGGTGGTAATCGCGCTTGCTGCCAGCGGGGTAATCAGGTCATTGGTGCGCTTGCCGGTCTTTTCATTGATGATAATTACGCGGTGGCGCGGGCAGTTGTGCTCACAATCCCATACATCATCCACGGTAAGGCGTAAAAGATCTCCCACACGCAGGCCCAGTGTCACACCACATATAAATAAGGTATAGTTCCGCTGCCTGTTATACGGGCGTCCCTGGGTGTGCAGGTAGGTGGCTATGGCGTTAAAGTCCTCGCGGCTGCGGATCGGTTCTGCCGGCGTTGGTTTTGCCACACCATTGGTTTTTACCAGGCTCAGTTTGGGCTGTGCATAGCGGGCGGCACGGGCTTTCTTACTGCGGCTTTGCTGGCGCGGCTGTGGTGTTTCGCGTACCAGCTTATAACCCATGGCGGATGCCAGCTGTTCCATTAGGGCGTTGTGGCCGTCAGCATCGGCGCTTGCCTGCATCATTGCCATCAGTAAGCTTGCAGCACCTTGTAGGTCCAGCCCACCTTTGGCCTCTGTGGCTTCCTGCATAGTAACAGTGCGGGGGATAAAGTGAGCTACGCTGTTTCTTTTTTTCATGGTGGGTTCCTCCTCCTGTGGAGTATATCCTGCGGAACGTATCCTGCGGAGCTTTATCTTATGGTTCTATTATAGCACTGCTAATTACAAGAAGTCAACAGTAGCAAAAAATAAATTTCAGGAGAAAGCGTAACACAGGCTCCGCCTGTATGGGGCGGGAGTTAGCTGCGCTTGAATGGGTGGGCGTTTGAATCGTTCCTGCGGTTTATAAGGAGTCCCGGTATTTTATTCAATGAAAACCCACCCCCTGTCTAGCGACAGTGGAACCCAATTTCCTCTGTAGAGCCGATAGAACCAGCTATACAGTATAAATAGGTAGGAAGACGGCCAACAGGCGATCAGAGCGCCCCGTGGTGCTCGTTATTGGCCGGATCTGGTCTCAAAATGGATGGATCTGTCCTTGGTGAAGGCCAAAAGAGGGTGTTTTCGGGGATCAAAAAGCTCCGTCAGGATCGTTTCGAGGCGTTTTCGAGCGGAAATAATGCGTTTTTTAGCGTTTTGGCGCTGTTTTTGTGCGTTTTAGTTGCCAAATTGTGTGTTTTTATGGCATTTTTGGGTAAAAAAAATAAGGCCCCAAAGGAGCCTGAAAAGCGGATTGTTATGCGGTTCTCTCCGAGAAAGGGAACGATTAAGGAAACAGGGGTTTAGAGGGAGGAAAGTGAAGGAAAGGAGGGGCTTGGAGAAAGGAAGAGAGGAGGTGGGGAGGTGGAAGAGGGAGAAGTAACGTAGGTACGCTGGTTTGTGTTTTGAGAGCCGGGAGTGTGATGGGATAACTGACCCGTTTTCCACGCTCTCACGTTATTTTTTCTTTTTAACATACCCCCGCATGCAAACTATTGAACGTGGTTTGCAAGTAGTGGATTTTTAGCGGTATACCGCTATTTTATGGCCTTTTCACCCGCTGATTTTTGGCGCTTTTCTTGCTTTACAGAGGGTATACCAGACGCTGTTTTAGTTAAAGAACTTTAGGTAAATATATTTAGGTAAATTCTTTTGCGGTATCGGTCCTGCCGGCGGCATATTATACGGCGTATAGTATTCACATACAGTCAATACACATGTATATACCACTGTCAAGACACATAGCCACACATATACTATTTGCACTATATTCCTATATTTACCCTTGCACCTATAGCCCCGCCTTCCCGCCTTATAAGTACGCGCGTACATTATATAGCGCGGAAAAAATCCCACGGCTCATATATGCTATTTATTATCAATAACCGCGCTATATAACATATCTATGGCATTTTTTAGCGCTTGCGCCTTGCTTGTGCCCTGAAGTTCTGCAATTTTATTTAATTTTATTGCATATTCTTTTGGCAGAGCCGCCCGCACTTCAGTAGTTTTTTCTGCGATATATCGTTCATGTGCTCTTTTTTGGGCTGCACCATATACACGCTTTTTAGTATCCATTATTATATACACGTCCTTCCCGTCCGATTGAAGCATTGCAACATTTGTATATGCGCGTACATACAAATTTCACCATACACCGCTACTTTTTGCGTTTTGTATTATGCGCGATTTTTCCCGTTGTATATACGCGTACACCATGCTATACTATGCGTGTACTTGAAACAAACCCCTTGCACCGTTCCAGGTATGTTCAAACAATATTCACATAGTATCACAGATTTTCAACTTCTTGCAAAGTTTTTTTGCGAAAAGTATTGACAACGTGAATTCACGGTGTTACACTTTAGCCACAACGTAAACACACGTTGCGCAGTCATCCAGAGAAAAGCCAATACCGCGGGCCAGCTTAACCACCGTTTCAAACCCCGGCTTTGCATAGCGCCCTTGCTCATATCCTTGGTATTGCGTTTCTGGCATTCCTGCAAGTTGCGCCGCCTGCTTTTGGGTCAATCCTTTGGCAAGTCGCTGCTGTTTTAAGTATTCCGCAAAAGTCATTTTTTCACCCCGTTCATTTTACCGCTGAACGTACAAATGCGCCGCCAAAAGCTGCGCAGCAGAAAGGAAGTACACATTATGACAACCAATTACACCGCCGCCGCCCGCGCCGCCATTGCAGAGCACAAGGCCATTAACTGCAAAATCTTCACCGCCCACTGTGAAGGCCCCGACTTTACCGCCGCCGCCGCCCGTGAACTCTTTCACCTGTACCGGGATAGCGCCGCCGCCCTGATTATGGCCGTGGCGGATTATCGCGCCGCCGTTACTAACAGCCAAACCCCTGACCCCGCGCCCGTTCTTACCGCCGCCCGCGGCTATCTTGGCAAGTTCGCCCCTGACCGCCGCGCCGCCGCCGCTATGCTCTTTGACGTGGCAAGCGGTGAAACAGACAGCGCCGCCGCCGCCCGCATTGTTACCGCCCTTGCCCCTGTTGCCGTCAATGGCACCGCAAAAGATACCAACGGCACCCGGCGCGGTACAATCAACCTGAACGCTGATTCTGCCGCCACTTCCACCGTTATGACTGCGCTTGAACAGTGGGCGCTTGACCGCCTGGACGGCGTACAAGCAAGCAACGCCGCCGCCCTGGTGGAAGATAAGAAGGCACGCAAGGCCGCCCGTGAACAGCGCAAGGCTGAACAGGCCGCAAAAGCCGCCGCCGTTGCCACTGTCCAGGCAAAAGCAAAAGCGCCGCGCAAAACCACCAGCAAGGCAACCCCAAAAGCGCCCGCCGCCACTTTGACCGCCGCCCGCGCCTGATTTGATTCACCGCGCCGCCCTCTTTTGAGCGGTATGGCCCCACGCTGCAAGCGTTCACGCCGCGGGACTGAAAACACAAAAGCGCCCCAAAAAGCGCCCCTGTGTTACTGATTGCAGCACCGCGCCGCCCGGTATAGACGGCAAAAGCACTTTGACAATAGAATGAGCAGGTTGACACAAAAGCCGGGAACGGTTTACCTGTGCGCCTTGTGCTTAAAAATGCCGTGGGAACGCGGTGCACGCAAAAGGCCCTGTTTGTTCGCTATATCCCACTTGTTTTACCATGCCGCCGCAAAAAGTGTGCATAAATTCCGCCCGGAAAGTGTACCCTTTGCAGCCTGGCAACGGGGTTTTAATCCCGCGTCAATATGGTAAAGCATTGTAAAGCGCAAAACCCAACTTGCAAAACCTGTATAGGTTACACAAGTGTACATATATGGCGGTTTTGTCGCGGACCCGTGGTTTAAGCCTTGCACCTCTTGTCAACCCGGAAAGTGTATTCACACGCCGTTATAACAATGGCCTGTTTTTTCACAGGTTAATTATAACATTTCAGCCGGTAAAATGCAAGAGTACAAGCGCCACAAAACCACGCGCCAAAACAAAACCGCCTTTTATAACCGGGCAAAGTGGGCATGAGCACCGCGCCCGGAAAAACGAATGTTTGAATAAATTATACAAAAGAGGTGTACCCAAATGTCACGCAAACACGCAAAACCCGCCGCTAAAAGTGTGGCCGGGTATAAAATGAAAAGCCCGCGTCAATGCACCAGCCCCATGCCCTGGCACGGGTATACCCTGCAAGCCGGGGACATTTACGGGGTTGACCGTGTTGGCCCCTATGTTGCCCGCCCGCATATGTACAAGGGCCAAATGATTTTTATGCGCCCTTGCCGTGGGCAAAATGAATCTTTTTGGGTGCCGTTCCGCGCAACCGCTGAAACGTCCGAACATGTCGCCGAAATTTTCAAGCGCTTCCCCATGACCCCGCCGGAACACGCAACGGCGGAATACCGGAAAGCCCTGGCAGTCTATCGCGCCGCCAAAATGAAAGCTCTCGCCCCGCGTTTCTTTGCCGCCCAAATGCAGGCCGGTGTGATCCGCAAAAATCATTTCAAGTTCAAAAGCCGTCAGCACGGCAACTGCCACGAATACCGCCTTGCCACTCTCCTGGCCTATGGCGATAAAGTGGAGATCAACGGCCACCGCGTTGCCGTCACGGATAAAATCGGTTTGTATCTTGACGGCGGTGCGTTCTAAACCGCCGCACGGAATAAATTGAAAGGAAGCCCCTCATGAAAAAGCTAACAAAATTCCTCACCCGCTTCACCCTCTTCAGCGCCGCCGCGTGCGCCATTCTCTTCGGCCTTCCCGCCCTGGCCACTCGCCACCCCTTCATTCTGTTGGCCGTTTCAATCGCCGTTTTGATTTTGACCGTGTACGCCATTCACAAACCAGTGGCCAAACCCAAAGCGGCAAAGCACCGCACCGCCACCCACCGCAAAGCCGCATAACCATGAACCACTCTGTTATAAATATCATGAATTGAAAATGATTTTTGCGCTCTGATTCTATCATCAGGGCGTTTTTTATTGCCTGGATTATATCATTGCGTAGCAAAAAAAGGAAGTGCAAGCCCAAAAATGAAACGTAAAATCAAATCGCTTTTCCTAACCGCGGCCGCTTTGTATGCTGCTGGCTGCATTGCGTTGTCAACCGCGGCAACTGTTACCGGTTCGCCTTGGCTTTCCACACATCATCGCGGTCTTGTGACTGCTCAACTCCAAGTTGATTCTGCCTTTGGCGTCTGGCTTGAATTTTACTCCCCGTTTGATAACGCCGATGATTCCAGCGCCGGAATCGCCCTGTATAACCCAAGCTCTGAACTGTCCGCCGTCTGGTGCAACTGGTTCTAATCAAGATTGAATACTATACGCAAGCATGAAAGGAAGTCCCCAAATGAAACCTCGCCGCATTCTCTCCGCTCTCCTCCTCTCCCTCGGCCTTATCCTCCTGACCTTCGCCGCCACCTGCCGCCTGGTCATGACCAACATCCAAATTGATTATGACCCGTCCAGCCCCGCAACCGTCACCCTCACCGTCTTTGGCCAGTCGGATGAATACGCCCTGGCCATTGATGCCGATTGAATCCCCTGCCAAGATTGAATCATGAATTGAAAAATGAAAGGAAGTACCCAAAATGTTGAATTCTCTTTATGCCCTCATCCTCACCGATTCCCTTCACCTGCCCACCACCATCGGTTATTTCAATACCCGTCCTGCCGCCTGTCAAGCCCGCCAGAGTGCCCGCGCCTGGATGAAAGATGAATCCCAGTCGGTCGAAGACCTCAAATGCTTTTCCAACGCCGCAGTGAATGTGCTGGATGAATGCCGCACCGCAATCGAAAAGAACCCCGCGCACTATGTAGACCTGCGCGTTAAGCCTGCCGATGACCTTTCTGACCCCGAAACAACTCCGTTCCGCGTCTATTATGAAACCGCAACCGGCGACCGTCACTTCACCGTTATGGAAACCATCACGGATCTTACCGCTTCCCGTATCGTTTCCCACACCGTTCCCAACTGTACAGTTATCGTAACGGCCTTCCCGGATGAACATGTTGAAACCGTTGGCTACACGGAAGTCAAGCCGGAAATGCTGGATGCCCTCGCCCTCCACCAGCCCAAGCCCACCGCTGATTCCCTCGCTGAATTCGCTAAGCTGGCCGAATCCGGCACCATCACCCGCAGCCAGTTTGAAACCTTTGCCCGCTGCGCCGTCAATTCTCCGCTCCCCAATGAAAACCCCGCAGACCTCAAAGCGCTTACCGATGCCCTCCGCAAGTCCCTCGATGAAGGCACCCAGATCATTCTCTGATTGAAAGGAATCCCGCAATGAAACTGCAATACCACAAAATCCGCGGCGTGGATAAGTCCGTCTGCACCGCAGAGCAGAAAATCGCCTATAACATGGCCTCCCGCATCTATGGCGATATCCGTTTTGCCAAACTTTGGCAGCAGTATGATTCCGGCAAGGTTCCCGCCTTCCTCCAGAATGATTGGGAATCCAAAGCAATCCGGGATTACTTTATCACCTGGCAGCGCGATTATAACAAAGCATCCGCCCATTACAACGAAGACGCAATCTTCAGTGCCCTGCGTGCCGGCCTGCATGATTTTATCTGCCACCACGGCCCCATCTTCACCACCTATAAAGAAGTCGGTCAGGCGTTTCCCGCCTACTACCTCTGAATAAATTGAATCATGAAAGGAAGCTGCAAAATGAATACCCCCTACGCTCTCATTCTCACTGATTCCACCCACGCACCTACCGTCATCGGCCATTATAACAGCCGCCAAACGATAGATGAAATCCGTTCCGCTATTCGCAGCTACTTCACCGATGACGAACCGGTTCTCCCCACGGATATCATTCCCGGCACCGCCCAGGTCCTGAATGAATGCCGCGCCGCAGTCAAAGCACACTCCAACCACTTTGTTAATCTGCGCAGCCTGGCCCTGAATGATCCCTATCGCATCTGGCAGCCTGAATTGCGCCAGTACGCCGTCACGTTTTATATTCCCTACGCAAAATGCGTTACTTATTTTACTGCCATGTCCACCATCATTGCGGAACGAATCGTGCAGAAAACGCTTGAGAGCGCCAAAGATGTTACCGCCTTCCTCATCCCGTCCGACCACCCGGAATATAAAGGCATTTTTGCCGACCGCAGAGAAATTCCTGCCGCCGACCTTGATTCTATCACCTGGTTTTAACACTGAATCACAAGATGAAAGGAAGCCCAACAATGATTGTCATAAAAGAGAACGAACGTCTTTACGCAACCTCCTGGCAGTATAACTCTGCCCGCATCCTCACCCGCCTGGCCCAGCTCATCACCGCCCAGGGCGGCAAAGTGAAACCCTTGTATCCCGCCGTCATCTCTGACCGTAACCTGGAAGAAGCCTGCACCGCAACGCAGCGCCGCATTGAATCCTCTTCAACCTTCCATCCCAAAGTGCGGGAACCGCTGATTTCCAACCTCCAAAAGGAACTCGCCCTCTTCCAGTCCATCCCCAACGCCCCCATCACCGTCACCCACACCAGCTATATCAACTTTACAATGAACGGCGTTTACTACTCCTATCGCCTGGACAATAATCCCTTCTTTCCCTTCCACTACCTCAAAACCCCTATTGATCCCAAAAGCGAAACCTACTCCGGCGATGCCTGTCTGGAAGAAAGCTCCAAGTCCTGGTTTACTGACCCGCTTATCGGCTTTGGCTGCCCTGATTCCGAGATTGAATCCGCTGCCGGGGCTATCCTCTCTCTGCTCCTTGCCGCCCCACTCTCCACCATTCGCCACGATACCAAACGCACCCGCATCCCCAACACTTACGATGACGGCTACCACTTTGAAAACATCCCCGTCAAAGAGCGCCGCATTAAGATTGATTTTTGAACGTCAAAAGGAAGGAAATTCCATCATGGCTTATAAACGTAAAACTGAGGATGTATACGAGGTCGTTTACAATTACGGTTATGGCGACGGCCTTGAAATCCTTACCCGGTGCAGCACAATGCGGGAAGCCAAAGCCGACCGCAAAGCTTACATTGAAAATGAACACATCCGCCCCATGATCCGCAAACGCCGCTACCCAATTCATAACAACACAGTTTGCTAAAGAAAGGCCGAACCAAAATGAAAACCAAAACCCACCACCCCTTCAACCTCCAGTCCGAACTTTCCCGCCTGGAACTCAACGGTGCCTGCTCTTATGATGGCAAGCCCCTCATCCTCCTGGAACAAGCCTACTGTGACTATGATTGCTATCACGGTATCGCCCAGTACGTTGCCACAGCCATCTGCCCCAACGAAATCGCTGATGATTTCACCGCCCCGTGCTATGTCGTCACCTGGCCCATCATCCGCCCCTCTGCCGAAAACGAAGAGGATGCCTGCGATTGGTCCGCCCCCGACGGCCTCACTCCCCACGGCGAATATGATTTGGAACGCCGCTACTATTACTGATGTCCAACATCTTGTACTGGCACGCAACAACCATTCGTTGTATAATCCAATCATAAACCAAACCGCAAAATAAAATTATTTCTCCGTTTCCACCAAACTTTTCAAGTAAAAATCCGCACAAATTTTATCATCCTAACAAATATCATGAACAAATTGTAAATTCAAAAAACGAATCCGCAAGCCACAAAGCTGCGCAGCATGAAAGGAAGTACCGCCCCATGTCTACCCAAATTCTCAACCTCACCCCGCACGAAATCAACATTGGCACCGCCTCCATCAAGCCCTTCGGCGTGGTTGCCCGCGTCTATGTTGAATCCATCTCCGACGGCGAATTCACCACCGCTTCCGGTGTAACCATCCCCATCTCCCACTCTTACTATGGCGATGTCGAAAACCTGCCAAACCCCATGCCCAATACGATTTATATTGTCAGTGCGCTTGTCGCCTCCCGCGTTCCCACCCGCTCCGATGTCTTTTACCCCTGCTGCATGGTCCGCGATACCCAAGGCCGCGTCATCGGCTGCAAAACCCTCTGCTGTGCCGCCGCCCCCGTCCTCACCGCTGTGCATTAACCTGCGGTGCAAAACGATTCAAGAAAGGAGATTGAACCATGGTTTATAAAGTAACCACCTTGAAAGACCTCCCCGGTATTCCCGCAGGTTCCCAGTTTCGGTATGATAAGTCCTGGGGCATAGAACCAAAGCTTTCCAATCTTAATGAAGATTCCCCCGATGTCCTGACTCCTGGTAACATTATGTTTCTCATCTGGGATGTTATTATTGGTAACCCGGACGGCTGGGTAACACTCGAGCCTCTCTATGATGAACTTACCGACTTCAAATGCCCTGATTGCGGCAAAACACAGGGCATTCTTCATATCTATAAACCCGAAACCCCGCAAAGCAAACCTGTTGTAACATTGGAATGTATCTGTGGTCGTAATTATGATCTAGATTTTCAGTATCATGGAAAAACTCCTTTGGGAGAAACTTAAAAACCAATCACCCCCAAAGCCCTGCCCACCACGCAAGGCTTTTTTCTTTTGCCCATCAAACTCTAAACCAAGAAAGGAATTGCTTACCATGACTGACCTTGAAAGAAAAATCACTTCCGAAAAAGCTCTTGATGCCGCCATCCGCCAGCTCAAAACCCAGGACGACTGGTTCCTCACCACTAAAACTGGCCTGGCAAAACGCATCGTCACCCTCTACGATGAAATTATTGCCGCTGCTGATTTCCCCGTTTCTCTTCCCGTCCGCGATGTCCTCAACTACAGCTCTGCCGCCTTTATGAATTATGTCAAGCTCGGCTGCAACTACATCACCCGCAAATTCAATGTCCGCCACAGCCCCACCACCGTTTACTCTTACGGCTACAACTACAGCAACGAAGCCATTCACGAAAAAGCTTCTTATCCTTACACCATTGATGATTTCTTTGCTGACCCTCTTCGCAAGTCTCTGTTCGTCATCGGCTGCTATAACTACCTGCACGATGTTATTGACGGCAAAATCAAACCTGCCAAGATGACGGAAGCCAAAGCCGAAACGAAACCTCTCACTCTCCAGTCCGCCACCACCCTTGCCGCTCCTCTCATCGCACCCACCATTCCCATCACCAAAACGAACACCGTTTCCTGTTCCGCCACCAAAACCTGCGCCGCCTATAAACCCGTGCCACAGAGTCCCGCAAAACCGTAACACAAGCGCAAAACCCGTTCCCATTCCAAACGCCGGACGCACCGCCCTCTTATATATCTTTCTTTATCTTTATATATAAACGCTATTGACGTGCTGTTTTCAGCCCGATTTTGAACCTTCCTAGTCGTATTGACACGCAATTTTTAGGCCGTTTTGGAACATTACTTTTACTAACCCACCGCTTTACCGGGTTTGTACCGCCAAAAAACGAACATATTTTGTCATAGGCCATGCAACATTCTCACCGCATCAAGCAACATTTTTACGGCTTGAACATTTGCGAAAACTTGTATATAATCAAAATCACAAAGTCACCCGCCAGTATGAAACCGCATCCCTCTCAGCGCCCCACACAGCCCCTACAGGCCGTGTTTCCTTGTGGCCATGCAGTTTCTCGCCCGTTTTCTTCTCGTTTCTCACAGCGCATCCTAGCCTTATTATAATTTGTTCCCCGCCCTGCCCCGTCTGGCAGGTTTTATTTCACCCTGTTATTTACAAGTTTTCGCAAACAAAAGGAGTTGACCCTCATGTACATTATCATCCCCACCCACGGCCATTACGAGATCCGTGACGGCCCCACTTTTATCCAGTCCGCCGATACTTACCGCGAAGCTTGGCATGAACTCGCTTCCCTCACCAATTCCCCAACCTAGGCAATCGTGCATTCCGCACTTGCAAATATTTTTTACATTGGCTACACGCCAAAGAAAGGACACACATTATGTCTACTGTCAAAATCAACGAAACCACCTTCTCCATCACCTCCACTCTGACTATGGCCCAGCTCAAAACCCTTCACACCAAGGCTCCTCAGGCCCTGCAACTGACCAAGCCCGGCAAAAAGTCCGGCGATGACGATGAAATCATCTTTGCCATTGCCCCGTCCGCCAAGCAGAGCATGTCCACCTACGGCATCTGCTTCGCCAAGTCCGCCTTCGGCACCGACAATGCCATCTACGTTGAGGACCTGCCCGCCGACCTCGAAAACATCACCAAGGCCAAGGAGCATGTCGCCGAGCGCATCGGCTTCGCCAAGAAGCACCTGGATGAAATCGAAACTCAGGCCGCCGCAACCCTGGCTCAGCTCAAGGCCGACCACGATGCCATCATCGCCAGCATTGAAGTTTCCACCCCGACCACCCCGGAAAACGAAACCGCCGCTCAGTAAGCAAAACGGCTGGTGCTCACCCCCACAACAAGCAGCCCGGCCATGATTTTTCTTCCCCAATCCACAATCCAACATAAAAATATTTCATCATAAGGAGATTTTTTACCATGATTAACGTCACTATCGTCGATAACCTGCACCGCAACACCTACCCCGTTAACCCCAACACCACCCTGCGTTCCGTCCTGGAAGCTCATGATGTCGATTACACCACCGGCCAGACCAAGCTGGATGGTTCCTCTCTGGCCGCAGGCGACCTGGATAAGACCTTCGCGGACTTTGGTATCGCGGAAAAGTGCTACCTGGTCAACATTGCCAAGCAGGATAACGCCTGATTGATTCCGCTCCGGTGGTGTCTCTTCCCCCACCGGGGTACTGCCTTACAGGAACAGCCTCCACGCGGCGGGCAGCGGGCAACGCAAACGCGGCCAATCGTTCCAAATCTAATCAGAAAGGAAAAATGAATCACCATGCCTCTTCCCAATTGCACCGATATTCTCAACTACATGTCGCCCACCATCACATGGCAGGACAACACCCCCTGCCGCACCACTTTCAAAGTAATTTTCACCAAGGCTCTGGCCTGCACGGTCTACCCCCGCCTCACCGCAGGTAATACCCTTACCATCCTCGGCGATGATTCCGGCCTGCAGCCTTCCACTAACCCGAATGAATCCCTTCTGTTCTTCGCCACCAATAAAGCCACCATCCCCGATTCCATCCAGGAAGTCAAGGATATCAGCGCTTATCTCTCTGATAAGTACAAAGCTGATAAGTACAAAGTTTATCAGGATGCAGCCGCCCGTATCACCATCGTCCAGCCCCAGCACGACGGCGGCCTCTACAGCAGTGTTTTTTACAACCGTGTTGCCTCGGCCACGCCCCGCCTGCTGCCCTGGCTCTTCAAGGATCACCCCCTCACTTCCGATGAACTCGCTTACCTTCGCGCCCTCTCCACCCCGGATACTGGCTCGGAAACCCTCGCCCGGATGGCGGAAGCCCTTTATAACAAAACCGATCTGACCTCCAGGGCCGTAGATAAAGCAATCGAATCCCTCTTCAAAGGTACCATTGACCGCCGTAAAACGGATCTCAAGCAGTCAATTGAAAGTCTTTACCGTGATCTGAAAGAAACCCGCGCCCGTATCTCGGAAATTTTTACCAGAATCACCAGCATCAACTGTGAGCTGACCGGCCTTGACTCCAAAGATGAATCCACCTTTATCACGGAACTCAAGGATTATCTCCACACCCAAAAGGGTATCTTCGTCGGTACTGACAGTGAATCGCTTCTCCTCACCATCACCACATTCCTCTCCAACTATGACCCGGATGATGTCGAAACCTTTATCTTCAACAGCGACCGCCCCTATGAGGATCTTACCGATGAAGAAGAACATGATGTCCGCATCCTTTTCCGGGCTGTGTTCGTTGACCATATCTTCAAAATCAAACTCGCTGCCACCTATAGGCTTGATTACCACTGCCATGTCACAGCCATGTCTGATACGATCAATATGAATGTCATTCAGGCTGTTCCCAACCCTCACATCAATCATCACTCCTGCCTCGGTAACTATGAACCCATGCTGGAGGATGCCGAGGATCGCCGAGATTTTCTTGCCGCCATTGCCATCTGTCAGCAGAGCGCCAGCAGCATGAACCTTGTCGAAACCATCTCCACCAAATATTTCTTTGATGATTTCGCCATCGCCTATCACACGGATATCCCCGTCATCCTTACCGCCACCGGTGAATCCATCACCCCCAAGCAGGCCATTGAACAGCTCAAATCCGCAAACGATTCCGTTAAGGAAGGAGAATAACCATGCAAGTTATCCGTATTGATCAGACCGCTCTGGATGCCGCCATCGAACTCTATCGTCAGCAGCTCCTCGCCGGCTCTGTCAAGCTCGCAAAGACCAAAGCAAAAGATAAAATCAACATCAATTTTACCGCCGATGCCTGGGCCAAACAGTCCCGCCTCATTGATGATTTCACTTCCGAGGTCGCCTGGCACGGCCTCATGCGCCAGCTCTCCCCCACCGAGTATGAAATCTATGATATCCTCGTCTATCCCCAGCAGGTCACTGGTGTCACCGTCGAAACCGACCAGGATAAATACAACGACTGGCTGGTCTCCCAGCCCGATGAAATCTTCAACAACATCCGCTACCAGGCCCACAGCCACGTCAACATGTCCACTTCCCCTTCCGGCGTTGATGACGAAAACGAGTCCAAAATTGTCAATAAGCTCAAGGGCAATGATTTCTACCTCTTCATGATCTGGAACAAGCGCGGCGAGTTCACCGCCCGCCTGTATGACTACGCCGCCAACAAAATCTACGATAAAGACGATATCTCTGTTACCTACACCGATACCCTCTCCGATTTTGCCGCCACCGCTCAGTCCATTGTCACCAAGGCTCCGCCCATCTATCACAAAACAAACCCTCCCGTCAAGCCCACCGGCGGCACCGCACCTCATGTCGTCTGGGATAACGCCGCTCGCTGCTGGATGGACGATGACGGCAATTATTACGACCACTACCCCACCTATTATGATTATCTTACCAACGGAGGTGCCTTATGAATCTTGCCAAAAGCCTGGATGTCTTCTCCCCGCATGATGTCAAAGGCCGCATCCACATCATTGGCTGCGGTTCGGTCGGCTCCACCATCGCGGAGCTTCTTGCCCGCTATGGCCTGACCAACTTCACCCTCTATGATTTTGATACGGTGGAAAAGAAAAACATCGTCAACCAGATGTTCTTTGACCCTCAGGTCGGCCAGCCCAAAGTGGAAGCCCTCCGCGATATCCTCTGTGCCATCAACCCGGAAGCCAAAAATGATATCCGTCTGGAACCCTCCGGTTGGAACGGCCAGCCCCTCTCCGGTTACGTTTTTCTCGCCGTGGATAACATCGAGATCCGCCAGAAAATCGTGGATGCCAACCGCTTTAACACCTTCATTAAAGCCATGTTTGATGTCCGCACCGCCCTCTTTGACGCCCAGCTCTACGCTGCCGATTGGTCGGACCCCAATCAGGTCAAGGAATTCCGCGCCACAATGAACTTCACCCACGCCGAAGCCACCGCTCAGGTTCCCGTTTCGGCCTGCGGCACTACCCTCGGCGTTGCCCCCACGGTTCGCGTTGCCGCCTGCTATACCGTCACCAACTTCCAAAACTTCATCAAAAAAGGCGAGCTGATCCACACCGGCCTCTCCGCCCCTTTCAACCTCCAGGGTGAATCCGCATTCCTCGGTTTGTAACCCTGTCGTCTTAGCATTCCATTAAATTTCGTTTGTGTTGTATACTGTAAGCTTTTTTCGCTTCAGGCTCTTCGGTCATATCCAAGAGCACGAATTTGTTACCCCGACCCACCCCACTCCATGATCCTGGACAACGGACCTCACGCTGGCTCCCGACTGGAATATCGCAGTCGCGGAGCTTCTTAGTACCCATTGGTGGAAAACGATTAAGTCCAATCCACACATACTGAACCCACAAAGGTCGCAGTAACCCAAAAGGTGCGTCCAGATCAGGAAAGCATCGCATCAACCAGAGCAACAATCTTGCTCAATCCAACGAGGATGGTACCGCGGCAGCCCCCACCTCCCATCAGAACACAAACATAACCCTCACATAAGGAGCACTCACATGGTTTACATCACTTATAACTGCCCGGAACGTTTCCGGGAAATGACGTTTGAAGAACTCCTCCGCGGGGATTTCAACCTCGCCAACCTTTCCACCGGCGGCCACGGTGCTACCCGTACCGTCATCTGTAACAAAGTTCCTCCCCGCATCATGTGCATCACCAAGGTGGAACAAATGATTCTTCAGCTCCAGGCGTTCAACCAGCAGTATGAATCCCTTCGTCTTACCACTCCCCGTTCCAGCCTGTACAACCATTTTTCCATCCCCAAAGCTTCCGGCGGCCTCCGCTGGATCGATGCCCCCAACTCCGACTTAATGAAAGCCCTCAAGGAACTCAAAACCCTCTTCCAGTCCTGGATGTTTGCCGACCACCACACCTGCGCCTTCGCCTATGTCGAGGACCGCAGCGTCCTTTCCGCCGCCAAACGTCACCAAAAGTTCGACGCCTGGTGGTACGCTCACTTTGATTTCCACGGCTTCTTTCCTTCCACCACGCCGGAGTTTGTCCTTTCCCAGTTTGAACTCATTTATCCTTTCAACCTCATCCTCGCCAGCCCCACCGGCCACGCGGAGCTGCTCAAAGCCCTCGACCTCTGCTTCCTTAACGGAGCACTGCCGCAGGGCACCCCCATTTCCCCGCTCATCACCAACATCATGATGATTCCCTTTGACCACACCTTCGCCAAGGCCGTCAATCATTTTGAATCCGGCAAGCGTAACCCGGACGGAACCCCCATCACCGACCGCCTCTGCTACACCCGCTACGCCGATGATATCATCGTCTCCTGCAAAGTTATCTTCAATTTCCATGCTGTCGAGCGCCTCATCGTCCAGCTTCTCTCCCAAATGAACGCCCCCTTCACCCTCAATGAAACCAAAACCCAGTTCCACTCCCGCGCCGGCCGCAACTGGATACTTGGCGTCATGCTCAATAAGGATAACCAAATCACAGTCGGCTACCGCAAAAATAAAATCTTCAAAGCCACCATTGATACCTACTTCCGCGATAAACAAAAGGGCAAAAAGTGGCCGGACGAAGACCTTCAGTCCTTCCAGGGCAATATTACCTGGTTCAAGGATGTCCAGCCCGATACCACCAAATACATTATCCAAAAGTATAACGCCAAATACGGCCTTGACCTTGAATCCTGTATCAAGGCCGATCTCGCCCCGCCCAGCGTAACCGCATAATCCAAAAAATCATTTGTGTTAAAGGTAAAGTTTCGTTTTGATTTCTGTTTAAGTCAAAGCCAAACACCCTCCGGTTATATCCGAGGGTTTGAATTTGCTACCATGTCCCACCCCCTGGTGGCCAGCACAGTCGTCGGATCAGGTCCATCATCGAGTTCAAACGGCCAAGACACATCGACACTCCACCTCAAGGCGCATCAGAAATGGTGTACTAAAGCAGCAAACTCAACAATAAACAACACTCAACATCAGCAAAACACTAAACTAACCAGAAGCTCAGTCAACAGCATCAACTCGCATCGCCGGCTGCCTCTCATCAGCTTTCACAAATTGATTTTTATTTTCTCCATTCCGCCCCATGGTTCCGGGGCATTCCCAGGCGCTTCAGCTGTTTCTTCCTTTCTTAGCAGCTCGTTGCGCCCCCTGTTCGTGCGCCTGGTAAACGCACGGTCATGGTTTTACTTTCCTTTCGCTGGGCCTCCGGCCATCCCAATGGTTGGAGCGCCTGGTAATACCCCGGAACCCACTCACATAATGAATTCAGGTGATTTTTTTATGAAACTTATCTCCCCCGGCTCACGGGTCAAATTCTATACCGTAAAACCACTTATCAACCCAGATCACAACCCCCTAAAAACTAAATTTCAGATCACCTTTCTCTCCGGCACCGTCCACGAAGACAACGGCAACCGCGTCACTGTCTGGACCGATGATTCTCGCACCTTCCACGTCCCCCATGAATACATCGCCGAAATCCAGGACCCCAACGATTCCTTCGTCTATAAGTCCCCCAACCTCGTACCCCCGTCTACCGTTTCTTTTGATGAAATTATTTCCGTCCTCTAATTCATACAGGTGCTTCTTATGGACCCTTATTACATTCAACCCGGCACTCCCGTCTATTTTGAAATCATAATGCTACATGGCGCAGCCCATCGTACCCTTCACGGCTTTGTCCAATCTGATAATGGCGTTTATGTCACCGTTATTGTCCCCAGTATGAATAACAAAACATTTGTCGTCACCCATTCCGCTCTTACTTATGACGATACCCCCGAAGCCGTCACCACCGCTCTCGTACCTCCCCCAACGATCTCTTTTGACCAGCTTCTCCAAGGCAGGTGATTCCTCATGTCCCCTTTTCTCCCCGGCTATGAACCCGGCACCTGGGTCGAAATCATTTCTCCGCACGAAATGCTTCGCTCCCTTCAGTATGATTACGGCACCACTTTCACCCTCACCGATTCTCTCCCCTATGAGCCTATTCTCGGCAAGCAGGGCAAGATCGTTGCCATCCTCGGCAAATCCGGCCTTCTCCGCCTCTATTTTCCTCACGACGATTCCTACCACATCATCCCGTGTAGCATGATCTCCCGCACCATCCCCGCTCCGTATCTCAGCTTTGATTCTCTTATTGCAAACCTCTAACCCCATCACAGAAAGGAAGCCTACCATGAACCCCACCTATGAAGTTGGCGATGTTGTCCAAATCATCTCCGAAGAAAAAGTTCGTTCTTATCCTACGGATGATCTTGGCAATTTTATTCTTTCCCCTTTTTCTTACGGCATAGCCGATTCTTTTCACAGAACTAAACTTCCTGTTTGCGGCTGTCCGGCTGTCATTACCGGTATTTCTGGAAGCGATAAAATGAACCTATACGCACTCACTCCTCTCTTCGCTAAAGATAAAACCGTTTTTCCCTGGGATGACTGGCTCTTCTCCGCCGCTGAATTTCGCCCTCTTATGGATCTGTTGAGTACCGTTTCTCTGCCCCCGGTTTCAATGTCCTTCGATGATTTACTTCAAGGTGGTGCTTAACCTATGCCGTCTTATCCTTCCGAATTTCAGCCTGGCGATACTGTCACCATCCGCACTTGGGACGATATGCTTTCTCA
>ERZ1034984.28-NODE-28-length-149086-cov-47.961699_pt1 | contig 149086 bp, 147 predicted proteins | sample MGYA00520589_ERZ1034984 | MGnify/ENA primary metagenome ERZ1034984 (study PRJEB33766, sample SAMN09781790) | gut metagenome | biome: gut microbiome | host: Homo sapiens | place: Madagascar | study: EMG produced TPA metagenomics assembly of the PRJNA485056 data... | reverse complement strand
CATCGGGCATTATCTGAACATAAAACACTATCAATAAGTTGGAGTCATTACCGTCGTTGGCTACGTAATTGCCCAGGTTGTCGGCGGTATTGTTGCAGCGGCGCTGCTGTATTTAATTGCCAGTGGTAAAACGGGTTTTGACGCGGCAGCCAGCGGTTTTGCTTCTAACGGTTATGGCGAGCATTCACCAGGCGGTTATTCCATGCTTTCCGCGCTGGTAGTTGAACTGGTATTGAGTGCAGGTTTCCTGTTGGTGATCCACGGCGCAACCGACAAATTCGCTCCGGCAGGTTTTGCGCCGATCGCTATTGGTCTGGCCTTAACCCTGATTCACTTAATCAGTATTCCGGTGACTAACACTTCTGTTAACCCGGCGCGCAGCACCGCGGTTGCTATCTTCCAGGGCGGCTGGGCATTAGAACAACTGTGGTTCTTCTGGGTGGTGCCAATTGTCGGCGGCATTATCGGTGGTCTGATTTACCGGACCCTGCTGGAAAAGCGTGATTAATTAACGCAGAAGGCCTGGCGTAATGTCAGGCCTTTTTTTAAGATGTTGTTATATGTTGATTCATCATCTTGTTGCGCTCCTTTCATGAGCTAAGCCACATATTGCCACTGGCGCAAGGAGCGCGCAGGGGGCGGCCAATCGCCGCCGCCCCCTGCCCCCCCGGGCTCTGGCGAACAAAATCGCCGCTGCGCGGTGCCCTCGACTTATCCCTTACGGCTACCGGGTCGGGCGCGAGGTAACATCCCTGTAAAACGCGCCCTCAGCCCACATCCATGTGGGCTGCCCCGGCCTTCAGGGAACGCCTCGGCGATTTTGACGCCACCAACATCGGTGCAGTTTGTAATTAAAGCGCAAGAATATCTTTAAATGAAAACGAATACTCTACTGCTCCTTATGCATAACATTTCCTTTTAATTGCAACTTTACTCGTCCTTCCGCTTTCAGTAGTGTGTCATCGCGCATTTCGACTTCATCTTTGCAAGGACTGGGTTTTCATGTTTTCTGGGCTGTTAATCATTCTGGTTCCCCTGATTGTGGGTTACCTCATTCCGCTTCGCCAACAAGCTGCGTTAAAAGTTATTAATCAGCTATTAAGCTGGATGGTTTACCTTATTCTCTTTTTTATGGGTATCAGTCTGGCGTTTCTCGATAACCTCGCCAGTAACCTGTTGGCGATTCTGCATTATTCTGCCGTCAGTATTACCGTTATTTTACTGTGTAATATTGCCGCCCTGATGTGGCTCGAGCGAGGCCTGCCGTGGCGCAACCACCATCAGCAAGAAAAACTCCCGTCGCGTATTGCGATGGCGCTGGAGTCGCTAAAACTGTGCGGCGTAGTAGTGATTGGTTTTGCCATTGGTCTGAGTGGACTGGCTTTCTTACAACACGCGACCGAAGCCAGTGAATACACGTTAATTTTGCTACTTTTCCTCGTTGGTATTCAGTTGCGCAATAATGGCATGACCTTAAAGCAGATTGTCCTTAATCGCCGGGGAATGATTGTCGCCGTGGTGGTGGTTGTCAGTTCATTAATTGGTGGTTTAATTAACGCCTTTATTCTTGATCTCCCCATCAATACCGCGCTGGCAATGGCCTCCGGTTTCGGCTGGTATTCTCTTTCCGGTATTTTATTGACCGAATCTTTTGGTCCGGTAATCGGGAGCGCGGCGTTTTTTAATGATCTGGCCCGTGAACTGATTGCTATTATGTTGATCCCTGGGCTGATTCGCCGCAGCCGCTCTACTGCACTGGGCTTATGCGGTGCCACATCAATGGATTTCACCCTGCCCGTTCTTCAACGTACTGGCGGGCTGGATATGGTCCCGGCGGCAATTGTTCACGGTTTTATTCTTAGCCTGTTAGTGCCGATCCTCATCGCCTTTTTCTCTGCGTAATACCTCTCTGGCGGTAGATCCCTGCCGCCAAAATTGCGCTAAATCAATCTCCCTTAAAGTTGCATGAAAAATCCCTTTTATCCCCGCGTTAAGCGTCTTAACCTTAAACATGTATATTAAATATAACTTTAAAAGGTGTGATCATGTTTTGTGTGCAATGTGAACAAACTATCCGTACTCCGGCAGGAAACGGCTGCTCATACGCGCAGGGGATGTGTGGTAAAACGGCGGAAACTTCTGACCTTCAGGATTTACTCATCGCGGCGCTGCAAGGGCTTTCTGCCTGGGCGGTAAAAGCGCGTGAATACGGCATCATCAACCACGATGTTGACAGCTTCGCGCCACGTGCCTTTTTCTCAACCCTGACCAACGTTAACTTCGATTCTCCGCGTATTGTCGGCTACGCTCGTGAAGCGATTGCCCTGCGCGAGGCGCTGAAAGCGCAATGCCTGGCTGTAGATGCCAACGCGCGCGTCGATAACCCGATGGCTGACCTGCAACTGGTGAGCGACGATCTCGGCGAGCTGCAACGTCAGGCAGCAGAATTTACCCCTAACAAAGATAAAGCGGCGATTGGCGAAAACATTCTCGGCCTGCGTCTGCTGTGCCTGTATGGCCTGAAAGGTGCGGCGGCCTATATGGAACACGCGCATGTTCTCGGTCAATACGACAACGATATTTATGCCCAGTACCATAAAATCATGGCGTGGCTGGGGACCTGGCCTGCCGATATGAACGCGCTTCTTGAGTGTTCAATGGAAATCGGCCAGATGAACTTCAAAGTGATGAGCATTCTGGATGCAGGCGAAACCGGTAAATACGGTCACCCGACGCCAACCCAGGTCAACGTCAAAGCGACGGCGGGTAAATGCATTCTGATTTCCGGTCACGATCTCAAAGATCTCTACAACCTGCTGGAACAGACCGAAGGCACGGGCGTTAATGTCTACACCCACGGCGAAATGCTGCCTGCGCATGGCTACCCGGAGCTGCGTAAATTCAAGCATCTGGTCGGTAACTACGGCAGCGGCTGGCAGAATCAGCAAGTGGAGTTCGCTCGTTTCCCTGGCCCCATCGTGATGACCTCGAACTGCATCATCGACCCAACCGTAGGCGCTTATGACGATCGTATCTGGACCCGCAGCATTGTTGGCTGGCCTGGCGTGCGTCATCTGGACGGTGATGATTTCTCTGCGGTTATCACCCAGGCGCAACAGATGGCAGGCTTCCCGTACAGCGAAATTCCGCACCTTATCACCGTGGGTTTTGGTCGCCAGACGCTGCTTGGCGCTGCTGATACGCTGATTGATCTGGTGAGCCGTGAAAAACTGCGTCATATCTTCCTGCTTGGTGGCTGTGACGGCGCACGCGGCGAGCGCCACTACTTCACCGATTTCGCCACCAGCGTGCCGGATGACTGCCTGATCCTGACCCTCGCCTGTGGTAAATATCGCTTTAACAAACTTGAGTTTGGCGATATCGAAGGTCTGCCGCGTCTGGTAGATGCAGGTCAATGTAACGATGCTTACTCAGCGATTATTCTGGCTGTCACTCTGGCAGAGAAACTGGGCTGCGGTGTCAACGATCTGCCGCTGTCGCTGGTGCTCTCCTGGTTTGAACAGAAAGCGATCGTCATTCTGCTGACGCTGCTTTCTCTGGGCGTGAAAAATATCGTCACCGGCCCGACTGCACCTGGTTTCCTGACACCAGACCTGCTGGCGGTGCTGAACGAGAAATTCGGCCTGCGTTCTATCACCACTGTTGAAGAAGACATGAAGCAACTGTTGAGCGCGTAAGGAGTTTGTCGATGACGATGCCAACGAATCAATGCCCGTGGCGGATGCAGGTTCATCACATTACGCAAGAAACGCCGGATGTGTGGACGATTTCCCTGATTTGCCACGATTACTACCCATATCGCGCCGGGCAATATGCACTGGTCAGCGTGCGAAACTCAGCGGAAACGCTGCGTGCTTACACCATTTCCTCCACGCCAAGCGTGAGTGAATATATCACCCTGACCGTGCGGCGGATTGATGACGGTGTCGGCTCCCAGTGGCTGACGCGCGATGTAAAACGCGGTGATTATCTCTGGCTTTCGGACGCGATGGGGGAATTTACCTGCGACGATAAAGCAGAAGATAAATTCCTGTTGCTGGCGGCAGGCTGCGGCGTCACGCCGATTATGTCGATGCGTCGCTGGCTTGCGAAGAACCGTCCACAGGCCGATGTGCAGGTGATCTACAACGTGCGTACGCCGCAGGATGTTATTTTCGCCGATGAGTGGCGTAACTATCCGGTAACGCTGGTGGCAGAAAATAACGTTACCGAAGGCTTTATCGCTGGTCGTCTCACTCGCGAACTGCTGGCAGGTGTACCTGACTTAGCTTCACGTACCGTGATGACCTGCGGCCCGGCTCCGTATATGGATTGGGTAGAGCAGGAAGTGAAAGCGCTCGGCGTGACGCGTTTCTTTAAAGAGAAATTCTTCACCCCAGTAGCGGAAGCAGCGACCAGCGGTCTGAAATTCACCAAACTGCAACCGGCACGAGAATTTTACGCCCCGGTTGGCACCACGCTACTGGAGGCGCTGGAAAGCAATAACGTTCCGGTTGTCGCCGCCTGCCGTGCGGGTGTTTGCGGCTGCTGTAAGACAAAAGTGGTTTCCGGTGAATATACGGTGAGCAGCACAATGACGCTGACCGACGCCGAAATCGCTGAAGGTTACGTACTGGCCTGCTCCTGCCATCCGCAGGGGGATTTGGTTCTCGCATAATCGCCTTATGCCCGATGATATTCCTTTCATCGGGCTATTTAACCGTTAGTGCCTCCTTTCTCTCCCATCCCTTCCCCCTCCGTCAGATGAACTAAACTTGTTACCGTTATCACATTCAGGAGATGGAGAACCATGAAACAAACGGTTGCAGCTTATATCGCCAAAACACTCGAATCGGCAGGGGTGAAACGCATCTGGGGAGTCACAGGCGACTCTCTGAACGGTCTTAGTGACAGTCTTAATCGCATGGGCACCATCGAGTGGATGTCCACCCGCCACGAAGAAGTGGCGGCCTTTGCCGCTGGCGCTGAAGCACAACTTAGCGGAGAACTGGCGGTCTGCGCCGGATCGTGCGGCCCCGGCAACCTGCACTTAATCAACGGCCTGTTCGATTGCCACCGCAATCACGTTCCGGTACTGGCGATTGCCGCTCATATTCCCTCCAGCGAAATTGGCAGCGGCTATTTCCAGGAAACCCACCCACAAGAGCTATTCCGCGAATGTAGTCACTATTGCGAGCTGGTTTCCAGCCCGGAGCAGATCCCACAAGTACTGGCGATTGCCATGCGCAAAGCGGTGCTTAACCGTGGCGTTTCGGTTGTCGTGTTACCAGGCGACGTGGCGTTAAAACCTGCGCCAGAAGGGGCAACCATGCACTGGTATCATGCGCCACAACCAGTCGTGACGCCGGAAGAAGAAGAGTTACGCAAACTGGCGCAACTGCTGCGTTATTCCAGCAATATCGCCCTGATGTGTGGCAGCGGCTGCGCGGGGGCGCATAAAGAGTTAGTTGAGTTTGCCGGGAAAATTAAAGCGCCTATTGTTCATGCCCTGCGCGGTAAAGAACATGTCGAATACGATAATCCGTATGATGTTGGAATGACCGGGTTAATCGGCTTCTCGTCAGGTTTCCATACCATGATGAACGCCGACACGTTAGTGCTACTCGGCACGCAATTTCCCTACCGCGCCTTCTACCCGACCGATGCCAAAATCATTCAGATTGATATCAACCCAGCCAGCATCGGCGCTCACAGCAAGGTGGATATGGCACTGGTCGGCGATATCAAGTCGACTCTGCGTGCATTGCTTCCATTGGTGGAAGAAAAAGCCGATCGCAAGTTTCTGGATAAAGCGCTGGAAGATTACCGCGACGCCCGCAAAGGGCTGGACGATTTAGCTAAACCGAGCGAGAAAGCCATTCACCCGCAATATCTGGCGCAGCAAATTAGTCATTTTGCCGCCGATGACGCTATTTTCACCTGTGACGTTGGTACGCCAACGGTGTGGGCGGCACGTTATCTAAAAATGAACGGCAAGCGTCGCCTGTTAGGTTCGTTTAACCACGGTTCGATGGCTAACGCCATGCCGCAGGCGCTGGGTGCGCAGGCGACAGAGCCAGAACGTCAGGTGGTCGCCATGTGCGGCGATGGCGGTTTTAGCATGTTGATGGGCGATTTCCTCTCAGTAGTGCAGATGAAACTGCCAGTGAAAATTGTCGTCTTTAACAACAGCGTGCTGGGCTTTGTGGCGATGGAGATGAAAGCTGGTGGCTATTTGACTGACGGCACCGAACTACACGACACAAACTTTGCCCGCATTGCCGAAGCGTGCGGCATTACGGGTATCCGTGTAGAAAAAGCGTCTGAAGTTGATGAAGCCCTGCAACGCGCCTTCTCCATCGACGGTCCGGTGCTGGTGGATGTGGTGGTCGCCAAAGAAGAGTTAGCCATTCCACCGCAGATCAAACTCGAACAGGCCAAAGGATTTAGCTTGTATATGTTGCGCGCAATCATCAGCGGACGCGGCGATGAAGTGATCGAACTGGCGAAAACGAACTGGCTAAGGTAAAAAGGGTGGCATTTCCCGTCATAATAAGGACATGCCATGATTGATTTACGCAGTGATACCGTTACCCGACCGAGCCGCGCCATGCTCGAAGCGATGATGGCCGCCCCGGTTGGGGACGACGTTTACGGAGACGACCCTACCGTTAATGCTCTGCAGGACTATGCAGCAGAGCTTTCCGGTAAAGAAGCCGCCATTTTTCTGCCTACCGGCACTCAGGCCAACCTGGTCGCTCTGCTCAGTCACTGCGAACGTGGCGAAGAGTATATTGTCGGTCAGGCCGCGCATAACTATCTGTTTGAAGCCGGTGGCGCAGCGGTGCTGGGCAGTATTCAGCCGCAACCCATCGACGCAGCTGCCGACGGCACGCTACCGCTGGATAAAGTGGCGATGAAAATCAAACCCGACGATATCCATTTCGCCCGCACCAAATTACTCAGTCTGGAAAACACCCACAACGGCAAAGTGCTGCCGCGTGAATACCTGAAAGAAGCATGGGAATTTACCCGCGAGCGCAATCTGGCGCTGCATGTTGACGGTGCGCGCATCTTTAATGCCGTGGTGGCTTACGGCTGCGAACTGAAAGAGATCACGCAATATTGTGATTCGTTCACCATTTGCCTGTCGAAAGGTCTTGGGACGCCAGTCGGTTCATTACTCGTCGGTAATCGTGATTACATTAAACGTGCCATTCGCTGGCGGAAAATGACAGGTGGCGGGATGCGCCAGTCCGGCATTCTGGCTGCCGCCGGGATATATGCCCTGAAAAATAACGTTGCGCGCTTGCAGGAAGACCACGACAACGCTGCCTGGATGGCGGAGCAGCTGCGTGAAGCAGGCGCGGATGTGATGCGTCAGGACACCAATATGCTGTTTGTTCGCGTCGGGGAAGAAAATGCTGCCGCGTTAGGCGAATACATGAAAGCGAGAAACGTGCTGATTAACGCCTCGCCGATTGTCCGCCTGGTGACGCATCTTGACGTCTCGCGCGAACAACTGGCGGAAGTCGCCGCCCACTGGCGTGCATTCCTGGCGCGTTAAGGAGAGAGACGTGCCGCAACGCATTTTAGTTCTCGGTGCCAGTGGCTACATTGGTCAGCATCTGGTGCGCACACTCAGCCAGCAAGGGCATCAGATCCTGGCGGCGGCACGTCATGTCGACAGGCTTGCAAAGCTGCAACTGGCAAACGTCAGTTGCCATAAAGTCGATCTCAGCTGGCCGGATAACCTACCGGCCCTGTTGCAGGATATCGATACGGTCTATTTTCTGGTGCACAGCATGGGCGAAGGCGGCGATTTTATCGCTCAGGAGCGCCAGGTGGCTCTCAACGTCCGCGATGCGCTACGTGAAGTACCAGTTAAGCAATTAATCTTTCTTAGTTCGTTGCAGGCCCCGCCACATGAGCAGTCGGATCATCTGCGTGCTCGTCAGGCTACGGCGGACATTCTGCGTGAAGCGAATGTACCCGTGACCGAACTGCGGGCCGGAATTATCGTTGGCGCAGGTTCCGCGGCGTTCGAAGTCATGCGCGATATGGTCTACAACCTGCCAGTCTTAACGCCTCCGCGCTGGGTTCGTTCACGCACCACGCCCATTGCGCTGGAAAACTTGCTGCACTATCTGGTTGCGTTGTTAGATCATCCGGCCAGCGAACACCGCATCTTCGAAGCCGCCGGACCAGAGGTGCTCAGTTATCAGCAACAGTTTGAACATTTTATGGCGGTGAGCGGTAAGCGCCGCTGGTTGATCCCCATCCCCCTCCCCACCCGCTGGATTTCGGTGTGGTTTCTCAATGTGATTACTTCCGTACCGCCCACCACCGCCAGGGCGTTGATTCAGGGGCTGAAACACGATCTGCTGGCGGATGATGCCGCGCTACGTGCACTCATCCCACAACGGCTGATCGCTTTCGATGACGCGGTACGTAGCACGTTGAAAGAGGAGGAAAAACTGGTCAACTCCAGCGACTGGGGCTACGACGCTCAGGCCTTTGCCCGCTGGCGACCGGAGTACGGTTATTTTGCCAAACAGGCGGGGTTTACCGTTAAAACGTCCGCCAGCCTTGCTGCTTTATGGCAGGTAGTGAACCAAATCGGCGGTAAAGAGCGTTATTTCTTTGGCAATATTTTGTGGCAGACACGGGCGTTGATGGACCGCGCGATCGGTCATAAGCTGGCGAAAGGCCGCCCGGAGCGCGAATATTTACAGACTGGCGATGCGGTGGATAGCTGGAAAGTGATTGTCGTTGAACCGGAAAAACAACTTACGTTGTTATTTGGCATGAAAGCGCCGGGGCTGGGACGACTGTGTTTTAGCCTGGAAGATAAAGGCGACTATCGTACTATCGATGTCCGCGCTTTCTGGCATCCGCACGGTATGCCGGGGCTGTTTTACTGGTTATTGATGATCCCCGCGCATCTGTTTATTTTTCGCGGAATGGCAAAACAAATCGCCAGACTGGCAGAACAAAGCACAGATTAATCGACAAAACCTGCGTTATTCTTTCATGTTTCCCATTGCATCATGGGGGAAATCACGGAAGAATGCGCACGTTATTTTCTCAACAACAGTGGATTGATATGAAGGTACTGGTTACCGGCGCCACCAGCGGCTTAGGTCGAAACGCGGTAGAGTTTTTATGCCAGAAAGGCATCAGCGTGCGAGCGACCGGTCGCAACGAGGCAATGGGCAAATTGCTGGAAAAAATGGGCGCAGAGTTTGTTCCGGCGGATCTGACCGAGCTGGTTTCATCACAAGCTAAAGTGATGCTCGCGGGCATTGATACGCTGTGGCACTGCTCCAGCTTTACCTCACCCTGGGGGACACAACAGGCTTTCGATCTGGCTAACGTTCGCGCCACTCGCCGCCTGGGTGAATGGGCTGTCGCCTGGGGTGTGCGTAACTTTATTCATATCTCTTCCCCCTCCCTGTACTTCGATTATCACCACCATCGCGATATTAAAGAAGATTTTCGCCCTCACCGCTTCGCCAACGAGTTTGCCCGCAGCAAAGCAGCCAGCGAAGAAGTGATCAATATGCTTTCGCAGGCGAATCCACAAACGCGCTTTACTATTCTGCGCCCACAAAGTCTGTTCGGACCGCACGATAAAGTCTTTATTCCCCGTCTGGCGCATATGATGCACCACTACGGCAGTATTCTGTTACCGCATGGCGGCAGTGCGCTGGTCGATATGACCTACTATGAAAATGCCGTGCACGCAATGTGGCTGGCAAGCCAGGAAGCCTGCGATAAGCTACCTTCCGGGCGTGTGTACAACATCACCAACGGCGAGCATCGCACACTGCGCAGCATCGTGCAGAAGCTGATCGACGAGTTGAATATTGACTGTCGTATTCGTTCCGTCCCCTACCCGATGCTGGATATGATCGCCCGCAGCATGGAGCGTTTAGGCCGCAAGTCAGCAAAAGAGCCGCCGCTGACCCACTACGGCGTCTCCAAGTTGAATTTTGACTTTACGCTGGATATTACGCGTGCGCAGGAAGAGTTAGGTTATCAGCCGGTCATCACCCTGGATGAAGGTATCGAGAAAACTGCCGCCTGGCTACGCGACCACGGAAAACTGCCGCGCTAATCCTGCCCGTATTTCTCCAGCAATGCTTCGGCAATCGCCTGAGTTTCTGCATCCGCTTCGCCGTTATATAACGTCGGGCGGAAATGCATCTGGAATGCCATAATCACGCGCCGCTGCTCGCGCGGTGTCATATCAGGTTTAACGTCATAACCGTAGCGCGCCAAAAGCTCCAGCAATGACGCGGTATCTACCGGTGTGTGCGGCGCGCGCCCGGCAAGGTAAAAGTTAACCCGCTGCGCATCCGGCCAGGCACCAATCCCCTGCTGCGCCAGTTGCTGCCAGGGAAATAATGGCCCCGGATCGTCTTTGCGCTGCGGTGCGATATCCGCATGTGCCACTACGTTTTCCGGCTTGATGTGATAACGGGCAATAATATCTTTCGCCAGTGGAATAAGCGCCTGAATCTGTGCCGGTTCAAACGGGGCAAAATATTTCACTCCGGCCGATTTTTGCCAGCCACGGTTTTCCAGCTCAATGCCAATAGAGGTGTCGTTAAGGCGCGTTGCCCCGCGCCAGGCGCTAATCCCCGCATGCCAGGCCAGTTCTTGTTCCGGCACCAGTTGCCAGATGCGCGGTTTACCGTTGTATCGCGGTGGTACCGCAGGGACCAGATAATGCGAGCTGACCTGCTTATCGGTCAGTGTCGCCAGCGAGCTATCAAAATCATCTGCGGTGTAGTGGATCACCAGCACTTTAATGCGCGGATACGCCGCCTGCGCCTGGCGTCGGGTATCAAGCTGATATCCCTCTTTCTCGACAATGCCTTTTTCGCCTGCACACCCTGCCAATAACAGAGCGGCAGCGACCAGCCAGAAGACTCTTCTCATCGACGCGTTTTCACCGCCGTACCGCTGACGCTAACCATCAGCATACTGCCGTTTTGCCCGACCGTTTCGTAGTCGATATCAATACCGACGACGGCATCGGCCCCCAGCGCCCGCGCCTGGGAGCCTAATTCCTCAAAGGCGATCTCCCGTGCTTTACGCAGTTCTTTTTCATACGCACCGGAACGTCCGCCAACGATATCGCGGATACCGGCAAAGAAATCACGGAAAATATTGGCACCTAAAATCGCTTCGCCGGTCACCACACCGCAATATTCAACGATGGTCTGGCCTTCCAGAGTTGGGGTTGTAGAAAATTGCATGATCGATCTCCTTGTTTGCTAAGCCTTCGATCTCAAAAGCATTATCAGACTGATACGCTATTATTGAAAGGATATCATTATTATCGTAGAACGCTTTCAGAGCGATCGCTTATAAGGAAATCATTATGCGCTACAGCAAATTGACAATGCTTATCCCCTGCGCACTGCTCCTCAGTGCCTGCACCACAGTCACTCCAGCTTATAAAGATAACGGCACACGCAGTGGTCCTTGCGTTGAAGGAGGCCCGGATAACGTGGCCCAGCAATTTTATGACTACCGCATTTTGCACCGCAGCAACGACATCACCGCCTTGCGCCCTTATCTGAGCGACAAACTGGCGACACTGCTTAGCGATGCCTCCCGGGATAATAACCATCGGGAACTACTGACCAACGATCCATTCTCCAGTCGAACCACCTTGCCAGATAGCGCCCACGTTGCCAGTGCATCGACTATCCCTAATCGTGATGCCCGTAACATTCCATTGCGCGTGGATCTCAAACAGGGTGACCAGGGTTGGCAGGATGAAGTGTTAATGATTCAGGAAGGCCAGTGTTGGGTCATCGACGATGTGCGTTACTTAGGCGGTAGCGTTCATGCCACGGCGGGTACGCTCCGTCAGTCCATCGAGAATCGCTAACGCCTTGATCAACCAATAAACCCCGTAAATTGTCCGGCATTTCGTGAGGAATGCCGACATTTATGCTCGCCGACCACCGCCCCCGTTATTTTGTGCTATGTTTATTGAATAATGCGCTTTGCTTTTAACTTTTAAAGCAGAAATATTGCATAATTATTCTGTCAAAGGTACTATCTTCGACCTCAATAGCTATCAGACTGCCAGTATACGAGTGTCAATGAGTATTCAATTAAACGGCATTAATTGCTTCTACGGCGCGCATCAGGCGCTGTTCGATATCACGCTGGATTGCCCACAGGGCGAAACGCTGGTGTTACTTGGCCCCAGCGGCGCGGGTAAAAGCTCGCTGCTGCGTGTACTCAATCTGCTTGAGATGCCGCGCTCCGGTACGCTCAACATTGCAGGCAACCATTTCGATTTCACCAAAACACCCTCTGACAAAGCGATTCGCGATTTGCGTCGTAACGTTGGCATGGTGTTTCAGCAATACAACCTGTGGCCGCATCTGACCGTGCAGCAAAACCTGATTGAAGCGCCCTGCCGTGTACTGGGGTTGAGTAAAGATCAGGCGCTGGCCCGTGCAGAAAAACTGCTGGAACGTCTGCGTCTCAAACCTTATAGCGATCGTTACCCGCTGCATCTTTCTGGTGGTCAGCAGCAGCGTGTTGCTATTGCCCGTGCGTTGATGATGGAACCGCAGGTACTGCTGTTCGATGAACCGACCGCCGCACTGGACCCGGAAATTACGGCACAAATCGTCAGCATCATTCGTGAGCTGGCAGAAACGAATATTACCCAGGTGATCGTCACCCACGAAGTTGAAGTGGCGCGTAAAACCGCCAGCCGAGTGGTGTATATGGAAAATGGTCATATCGTAGAACAAGGCGACGCGAGCTGCTTTACCGAGCCGCAAACCGAAGCATTTAAAAACTATCTCTCTCACTAAGATTCGGGATAACAACAATGAAAAAAGTTCTGATTGCCGCGTTAATTGCAGGTTTTAGTCTTTCCGCCACAGCTGCCGAAACCATTCGTTTTGCTACCGAAGCCTCCTATCCTCCGTTTGAATCGATTGATGCAAACAACCAGATCGTTGGTTTTGACGTCGACCTGGCACAAGCGCTGTGTAAAGAGATTGATGCAACCTGCACTTTCTCTAACCAGGCGTTTGACAGCCTGATCCCAAGCCTGAAATTCCGTCGCGTAGAAGCCGTGATGGCGGGCATGGATATCACTCCGGAGCGTGAAAAGCAGGTGCTGTTTACCACCCCGTACTATGACAACTCTGCCCTGTTTGTGGGTCAGCAAGGCAAATACACCAGTGTTGATCAGCTGAAAGGCAAAAAAGTCGGCGTACAGAACGGGACGACACACCAGAAATTCATTATGGATAAGCACCCGGAAATCACTACCGTTCCGTATGACAGCTACCAGAACGCAAAACTGGATCTGCAAAACGGGCGTATCGACGGCGTCTTCGGTGACACCGCAGTGGTCACTGAGTGGCTGAAAGATAACCCGAAACTGGCGGCGGTGGGCGACAAAGTGACCGATAAAGATTACTTCGGCACTGGCCTCGGCATCGCGGTACGTCAGGGCAACACTGAGCTGCAGCAGAAACTCAACACTGCGCTGGAAAAAGTGAAGAAAGATGGCACTTACGAAACCATCTACAACAAATGGTTCCAGAAGTAATTCCTGATGAATGAATTTTTTCCTTTAGCAAGCGCCGCCGGGATGACCGTCGGCCTTGCCGTTTGTGCATTGATTGTCGGGCTGGCGCTGGCGATGTTCTTTGCGGTATGGGAGTCGGCAAAATGGCGTCCTGTCGCGTGGGCAGGTTCAGCGCTGGTAACCATTCTGCGTGGCCTGCCAGAAATTCTGGTGGTGCTGTTTATCTATTTTGGCTCCTCGCAGCTGCTGCTGACGCTTTCGGATGGCTTCACTATCAATCTTGGGTTCGTGCAGATCCCAGTGCAGATGGACATTGAGAACTTCGACGTTAGCCCGTTCCTTTGTGGTGTCATCGCTCTGTCACTGCTGTATGCCGCCTATGCCTCGCAAACGCTTCGGGGCGCGTTGAAAGCGGTGCCGGTGGGTCAGTGGGAGTCTGGTCAGGCGCTGGGGCTGTCGAAATCGGCTATCTTTTTCCGTCTGGTGATGCCGCAGATGTGGCGTCATGCGCTGCCTGGCCTCGGTAACCAGTGGCTGGTGCTGCTGAAAGATACCGCGCTGGTCAGTTTGATTAGTGTGAATGATTTAATGCTGCAAACAAAAAGCATCGCTACTCGTACCCAGGAACCATTTACCTGGTACATTGTGGCGGCGGCGATTTACCTGGTGATCACCCTGCTCAGTCAGTACATTCTCAAACGCATTGACCTGCGCGCGACACGTTTTGAGCGGAGGCCCAGCTAATGTTTGAGTATTTACCCGAACTGATGAAAGGGCTACACACCAGCCTGACGCTAACCGTTGCCTCGCTGATTGTGGCACTGATTCTGGCATTGATTTTTACCATCATCCTGACGCTGAAAACGCCGGTGCTGGTGTGGCTGGTGCGGGGTTATATCACGCTGTTTACCGGTACGCCGCTGCTGGTGCAGATCTTCCTGATTTATTACGGGCCGGGCCAGTTTCCGACTTTGCAGGAGTATCCGGCACTGTGGCATTTGTTGTCAGAACCGTGGTTATGTGCGCTGATTGCGTTATCGCTGAACAGTGCGGCGTATACCACGCAGCTGTTTTACGGTGCAATTCGTGCGATCCCAGAAGGTCAGTGGCAGTCCTGTAGCGCCCTGGGAATGAGCAAAAAAGATACGCTGGCGATCCTGCTGCCGTATGCCTTTAAACGCTCGCTCTCTTCTTATTCCAACGAAGTGGTGTTGGTGTTCAAAAGTACCTCTCTGGCTTACACCATTACGCTGATGGAAGTGATGGGATACAGCCAGTTGTTGTACGGACGCACCTACGATGTAATGGTGTTCGGTGCGGCAGGGATTATTTACCTGGTCGTCAACGGCCTGCTGACGCTGATGATGCGTCTGATCGAGCGCAAAGCACTGGCATTCGAACGGCGGAATTAATGTAGCTGCGTACATTCGCCGGGGGGTTTTGTAGGTCTGATAAGACGCGCCAGCGTCGCATCAGACATCAGCACGGTGCCTGTGCCGGATGCGGCGGGGACGCCTTATCCGGCCTACATAGTGCATAAATTCTTATAATGAAGACGGACAACCCACTAAGTTGTCCGTCTTTTTTATTTCATTTAAATTATTTAATCATGTTTATTGCATATAAATTCACTTGATGGCATTGTTATCCCATGCCGCAGACACGGCCAAAAATCATAAGATTGACAGACGGGAGTTCCATCATGAAAAAGTTAGTTCTTGCCGCTTTACTTGCTTCCTTTACTTTCGGTGCTTCTGCCGCAGAGAAAATCAATTTTGGCGTTTCAGCCACCTATCCACCCTTTGAATCTATAGGTGCTAATAATGAGATTGTCGGCTTTGATATCGATCTGGCAAAAGCCTTGTGCAAACAAATGCAGGCAGAATGTACTTTTACTAATCACGCGTTCGACAGCCTGATCCCGTCCCTGAAATTCAGAAAATATGACGCCGTAATCTCCGGTATGGATATCACCCCGGAGCGTAGCAAACAGGTATCGTTTACCACGCCCTACTATGAAAACTCAGCCGTCGTGATTGCCAAAAAAGATACCTACAAAACGTTTGCCGATCTGAAAGGCAAACGTATTGGGATGGAAAACGGTACTACGCACCAGAAATATATTCAGGATCAGCACCCGGAAGTGAAAACTGTCTCTTATGACAGTTATCAGAATGCCTTTATCGATCTGAAAAATGGTCGTATTGATGGGGTATTTGGTGACACAGCGGTGGTAAACGAATGGCTGAAAACCAATCCACAACTTGGTGTTGCTACTGAGAAAGTGACCGATCCGCAATATTTTGGCACCGGCCTGGGCATCGCTGTACGTCCGGATAACAAAGCCCTGCTGGAAAAACTGAATAACGCGCTGGCAGCAATTAAAGCTGACGGTACTTATCAAAAAATCAGTGACCAGTGGTTCCCACAGTAAGATTCAGAAAGCCGCAACCGCGGCTTGAGACTGATGACAAAGGTAAAATTGCCTGATGCGCTACGCTTATCAGGCCTACATGGCCCATGCAATGTATTGAATTTGCACGCTTTTGTAGGCCGGATAAGGCGTTTACGCCGCATCCGGCATAAACAACGCGCACTTTGTCAGCAATCTGAAGCCGCACATGCGGCTTTTTTATTGCTTCACCAGCAGCGTCAGCACTTCATAGTGCGCGGTATGCGGGAACATATCGAAAAGCTGCACCCGTTCAATACGAAACCCAGGCAGTTCGCGGATATCTTTCGCCATAGTTTGGGCGTTACAGCTGGAGTAGATGATAAAACGCGGTGCCATCGTTGAGAGATAATCACACAGCGGTTTACCAATGCCGCGGCGCGGCGGGTTAACCAGCACCAGCTCCGGCACATCCCCCTGAGCGGTGGCAAACTGAGTGGAGTCCAGCGCCTGAAATTGCAAACGCGTTAAGCCCAGTTCAGCGGCTGACTGCTTTGCACAGGCAATGGCCTCTGATGCAATTTCGATCCCGGTTAACTGCATGTCAGGCGTCGCGCAGTGTAAACCAAAGCCCCCCACACCGCAGAACAGATCCCACATATGTTTAACCGGCAGCTGTCGTACCCAGTCGCGCGCGGTGGCGTACAACTGGCTGGCGACCGCCGGATTAGTCTGGAAGAAACTTTGCGGACGGATCCACAGCGGTACGTCATTAAAACGCTCCGCCAGTGCCTGTTGTTCGGTCAGGTAGATCTCCGTCTCCCCTTCCATAATCGCCATATGTACCGGCTGAATATTGACGGTAATAACTTTCAGCTGCGGTAGTTGTTCGTGTAACCACGGCAGCGCCTTACGCAGTTGCGCCAGCTTGGTATCAGAACGCAGTACAAAGCGCAGCATCATGCCGCCATCACTCTGGCTTTCAGTCAGCAGAATGTATTTCAGTTCGCCACGCTTACGCGCCACGTTATAAGGCGTTAGCCCCGCTCGGGCGATAAACGGTTTTAGCGCCGCAAAAACGGGCGCAAATGAGGCAGGATAAAGCGGGCAGTCACAAAGATCTTCCGGTGTGCCGTCGCGATGCAGCATACCGAGCAGTGGTTTTTCAACGCTACCACTCACCACCATTTTGGCTTTATTACGAAACCCTTGTTCCGGGCCTGACACCGGCGCGCACCATTCCACGACCGGAAAATCGGCGAGCAGATTTTTAAGATCGGCGGTTTTAGCGGAGAGTTGCTCTGGAATCGGCTGCGTTATCCACTGACAGGAACGACAGCGACCCGCGTCGTAAAGTGCGCACTGCATACATTGACCTTCACATCATCAGGGCCGACGATTATACACATTATTGCAACTGGAAGAACCGCCGACTGGTCGAGGGAACGAACAGCAGCATCAGGATGAGCATATCCGGCAGCTTCTGCAGCATCAGGCTATGGAAGATTTCACGTTTTGATTCACCGGGAATGCTGAACAGCTCCGGATAACCATACCCCAGCGAAGCCGCCCACAAGTAACTTGCGGCGGTGATTTGTGTCAGCAGATATAGCCAGCGCGCCCAGCGACGCCCTTTCACCAGTGAAAACGCACACCAGATCTCGATAAAAACCAGCACCAGACTGCTTAAAAAGACCAGCGTTAAGCTCCAGGTTTGTACGCTGCGATGAATGAACTCGCCAATACCGCGCACGCCCAGCGTATTGAAAATCATCAGCACGTCGAGGCCACGGATCATAATAATGGCGAGCGCCGCTACCTGCACCAGCGCAGGCACATTCAGGCGAGCATGAGATGAAGATGTTTTCTTAAAAAATCCCAACGTTTCGTCTTCCATGAAAACAATGCCGCGGCATGCGCGGCATTATGTAGCCAGGTTGGCAAATTTTAGTGTCTTCAGCCACGTCTTGCACGCTGGATATCGCGTATCCGCTGTTTTTCTGCGCGAGCCATCAGATACCAGGCGATAAATCCGACAATTCCGACCGCACCGAGAATTAACGTTGCAAGGGCGTTGATTTCCGGATTCACCCCCATCCGCACGCTGGAAAAGACCAGCATCGGTAACGTGGTGGCTCCCGGCCCAGAAACAAAGCTGGCGATCACCAGATCATCAAGCGACAAAGTAAAAGCCAGTAACCAGCCAGAAATGATCGCGGGCATGATCATCGGTAGCGTAATGACGAAAAATACTTTCAGCGGCGTCGCACCGAGATCCATCGCTGCTTCTTCTATCGAGCTATCCAGTTCCCGCAGACGCGACGAAATAACGACTGCCACATAAGCCGTACAGAACGTGACATGCGCCAGCCAGATGGTAAGCATCCCGCGGTCCGCAGGCCAGCCAATGGCATGAGCAAGCGCGACGAATAACAACAACAGCGACAAGCCCGTGATGACATCTGGCATCACCAGCGGCGCGGTGATCATAAAGGCAAAGCCATTTGATCCGCGAAACCTGCCAAAGCGCACCAGCACCACCGCCGCAATAGTCCCGAGGATCGCCGCCGCCGTTGCCGCACAGGCAGCAATTGTCAGGCTTAAACCAACCGCACTCATCATCGCGTCATCGCGCAATAACTCACCATACCAGCGCGTTGACCAGCCGGCCCACACCGTCACCAGTTTCGAGCTGTTGAATGAATAGATCACCAGCATCAGCATTGGCGCGTAGAGAAAGGTGAAGCCCAACAGCAAAATCACAATCCGCCAGGGCGAACGAACTACCGGTAAATTATTCATCCGTGTTCTCCCACGCTTTTTTGCTGGTGTTTGTGAAACCACATTATCGGCACAATTAGCAGCAGCAACATGATGATCGCTACCGCCGAGGCCACCGGCCAGTCGCGGTTGTTAAAGAACTCCTGCCACAGCACGCGCCCGATCATGATGCTGTCCGGGCCACCGAGCAGTTCCGGGATCACAAACTCGCCCACAGCCGGGATAAACACCAGCATCGATCCGGCAATAATCCCACCTTTAGTCAGCGGCACGATCACATTAAAGAACGTTTTCAGCGGTCGTGCACCGAGATCCAGCGCTGCTTCCACCAGCGAATAATCAATACGAATCAACGCGGTATAAATCGGCAGTACCATAAACGGCACGTAAGCGTAAACAATGCCGATATAAACGGCCAGATTGGTATGCAGAATGGTCAGCGGTTGATCGATAACCCCCAGCCACAGCAGAAAATTATTCAGCACACCGTTGTTTTTTAATATTCCCATCCAGGCGTAGACACGAATCAGAAACGAGGTCCACGACGGCAGGATCACCAGTAGTAATAAGATATTACGGGTCGAAGGCTTACTGTGCGCCACTGCCCACGCCAGCGGATAGCCGATCAGTAAACAGCAAAATGTCGAAATCGCAGCCACCTGTAGCGACTGGAGATAAGCATCGAAATAGAGCGGATCGTCGGTCAGTTGCAGGAAATTACCGAGATTAAGAGTGATGGACAGTTGCCCGTCAGCCCACTCCATCAGTTCGGTATAAGGCGGAATGGCGCGCGCCATCTCCGCCAGACTTATTTTAAAGACGATCAGAAATGGCAGCAGAAACAGCAAGATCAACCAGATATATGGCAACGCAATGACCAGTTTGCGCCCATGCTTCATTTGCAGCTGCGACAACCACAGCTTAAATCCGCCCGGCGGTTTCGACTGGGCAGCAGGTTCAAGTGTATTCATCTTTGCTCCTTAAACCGTCAGCACCACACAGCTGTCCACTTCCCAGCACAAACGCACTTCGTCGCCCCAGGTCGGTAACCCTTTACGATGACGATGGGCGTTTTGTAGCTGGGCGCTAATCATCTGCCCACTTTTCAGACGAACGTGATACACCGAAAGATCGCCGAGATAGGCAATATGTATCACCTCCCCCACCGCGAAGTTACAACCATTGGCGGGCGGCTCTTCGCAAAGCATGATTTTTTCCGGGCGCAGAGCCACATGTACCGGCACGTTATCGACCACCGAGGCATCCGCGTCGACTTTCAGTGGATGCACCAACCCCGGCGAATCAAGCACCAGGCCATCTTCCTGACGCTCTTTGAGTACGCCTTCAAAGACGTTTACCGAGCCAATAAATTCGGCGCTATAGCGGGTAGTCGGATGCTCGTAGATCTCTTCCGGTTCGCCAATCTGGACAAATTTCCCACGATTCATAATGGCGATGCGCCCCGCCATGGTCATCGCCTCTTCCTGATCGTGAGTAACCATCACGCAGGTCACACCGACGCGCTCCAGAATATCCACCACTTCAAGCTGCATCCGGTCACGCAATTTTTTATCCAGCGCGCCCATCGGTTCGTCGAGCAGCAGAAGTTTTGGGCGCTTGGCAAGGCTTCGGGCCAGCGCCACACGCTGTCTCTGACCGCCGGAAAGCTGATGCGGTTTGCGTTTGGCGAACTCCTGCATATGCACCAGCCCAAGCATCTCGTTGACCCGACTGGCAATTTCCGCTTTCGGTAGTTTGTCCTGTTTCAGGCCAAAGGCGATGTTCTGCTCCACAGTCATATGGGGAAACAATGCGTAAGACTGAAACATCATATTGATGGGGCGTAGATAAGGTGGCACCTGTGACAAATCGACGCCATCAAGCATAATCTGTCCGGCAGAGGGTTGTTCAAAACCTGCCAGCATACGCAGCAGCGTGGATTTACCACAGCCGGAAGCGCCCAGCAGCGCGAAGATTTCACCTTTGTAGATAGTCAGGCTGACATCATCCACCGCATGTTGACCATCGTAGGATTTGGTGAGGTTGCGGATTTCTAATAGCGGCGTCAGCGCCTTACGGGTTTTCGCCTGCGGGCGAGGGATAGCGTCATTCACGGCTGCTCTCCGGCATTGAATGTGTGCAAGCGCACCATGATGGTGCGAATTGCCGGCGGGTGTGGTGCGCCCGCCCGGCATCTAAGGCTGCGGATTATTTTCCGCTCTTCACTTTGGTCCACGCGCGGGTGCGCACACGGTCGATTTTCGGGTCCTGCACTTTCAGAGTGAACAGATTCGCACGAACATCCGCAGGCGGATAAATACCCGGGTTCTCACGGACTTCCGCACTCACCAGCGGCGTGGCTGCTTTATTGGCGTTGGCATAGAACACATGGTCGGAAATATGCGCTACTACATCCGGGCGCAGCAGGTAATTCAGGAACTGATAGGCTTCGTCTTTGTTTTTGGCATCCGCAGGCATGGCGAATACATCAAAGAACGCCATCGCCCCTTCTTTTGGAATCGAGAACGAGACATTCACTCCATTCTTCGCTTCCTTCGCGCGGTTTGACGCCTGCCAGACATCACCTGCCCAGCCGATAGCGACGCAAATATCGCCGTTTGCCAGGTCGTTAATGTATTGAGATGAATGGAAATAACGAATGTTCGGGCGCAGCTTTAACAGCAGATCTGTTGCCGGTCCGGTGTAATCATCCGCTTTAGTGCTGTTGGGATCTTTGCCGAGATAATTCAACACGGTAGCAAAAACTTCTTCTGGCGCATCCAGGAAAGAGACACCGCAGCTTTTCAGTTTTTCCAGATTTTCAGGTTTGAGGATCAAGTCCCAGCTATCGACGGGCGCGTTTTCGCCCAGCACCGCTTTAACTTTATCAACGTTATAGCCAATCCCGGTCGTCGCCCACATATAGGGCATAGCAAATTTATTGTCGGGATCGTGTTTGGCGACCAGCTTCAGCAGTTCCGGGTCGAGATTCTTCCACTCCGGCAATTTGCTTTTGTCCAGCGGCTGGAAAACTCCCGCAGTCAACTGGCGCTCCAGAAAGCTGGCAGATGGAACCACCAGATCAAAGCCGGTACTCCCGGCCATTAATTTGCCTTCCAGTACTTCGTTAGAGTCGAAAACATCGTAGACGACTTTAATACCGGTTTCTTTTTCAAAATTGGCCACCGTGTCCGGGGCGATATAATCAGACCAGTTATAAATGTGGAGTGTTTTTTGTTCAGCCGCGAGCGTGCCGACAGAGACGGCCATCAGAGCACCCGCAACCAGACCCGATAGCCATTTTTTATTTAAGGCGGTCATATCTCTTTCCTTCTGAAAGTTCGTTAACAAACGAACAAAAGTTGTCACACTGAAAGATATGCAATAAACGTGCATATTTTTTATCGGCGCGGTGTAAGAAAAGAGAACTTTCTCCCGGCCAGCACTGCTCGCTATATAAAAGCATCGCAAGAATAACTTTAGCCAGGGTTTAAGACTATAGCTCGGATTAAAAAACGGTATTTAACAAATTTTTATGCATATTTGCTCTATGTGATAAAGCCAAATCGACACAAGAGAAGTGAAATAATCTTTAAGAAAAGGTTAAAAACAGCAGATAATTTTGCAGCGCGCAGCCACTGCACCAGCGACTGCGTGCTCGAAAGGAGTTATCAGTGGAGGAAATAGTTTTCGGTAACGTTGTTTTGCCCTTCATCATCAGTCGGTAACAGCAGTTGATGGGCATTAGCTTCAAGAATGACCATCGAAATCTGCTCTTCGCTCTGACGCACGAACCATGCAAACTGCTCATAGGTTACGCCCTGCATAACGGATAAAGACTGGCAAACCACCAGCTTTGGCAGATTATCATCCTGCATATCAAGAAATGCTTTCACGGTCAGCGAACTGGCATTGATGGCAGATAAATCCGCCGCCAGCGGCAATACGGCTGAAGGTCGGACTTCCGCCATGGCAGAAAACAGGATCGTGTTATCGATCAGATCGATTTTGGCATCAAAGACACCGTCGAAATTCTGCATATGGGGCAGATGCAGAGCCTGACAGTTATCACATTCAAAAAAACTCATCCCCAGGTCATCGAGCCATTGACGCAGCGTATCCAGACCAGGAACGACCAGCGATGTCATAATTTTGTACAACCTCTTTCGATAAAAAGACCGGCACAGCTTACGCAAAAAGCGCAGGCAAAACCATGATCAGTAATGTGATTGCGACTAACCACCCGTTTTCAGGCAATATTCTGTCGTAGCGTGGCGTTCGATCCAGCGGATCATTTTACCCGCGATGTCGATACCGGTGGTTTTTTCTATTCCTTCCAGCCCCGGCGACGCATTCACCTCCATCACCAACGGCCCGCGATTAGCACGCAGAATATCCACACCAGCAACGTCCAGCGCCATCGTTCGCGCGGCTTTTATCGCGATTTCACGCTCCTGTGGTGTGATACTGGCGACGCTTGCCGCGCCGCCACGATGCAAATTGGAACGAAAATCGCCCTCTTTCGCCCGCCGTTCAATCGCAGCGACCACTTCATCGCCAACAACCAGACAGCGGATATCGCACCCTTGCGCCTCTTTGATATATTCCTGCACCAGAATATGCGCGTTCAGACCGCGGAAAGCGTCAATCACGCTTTCCGCCGCCTGACGCGTCTCCGCCAGCACGACGCCAATTCCCTGCGTGCCTTCAACCAACTTGACCACCAGCGGCGCACCACCGACCATGTCGATTAAATCGCTGGTATCATCCGGCGAATGCGCAATGCCCGTGACAGGCAGGTCGATGCCCTGACGCGCCAGCAGTTGCATGGAACGCAATTTGTCACGCGCCCGGGCAATGGCGACCGACTCATTGAGCGGATAGCTCCCCAGCATCTCGAACTGGCGCAGTGCCGCCGTCCCATAAAAGGTAATGGCGGTGCCAATACGCGGGATCACTGCGTCAAAATGGGGTAACTTGCGGCCTTTGTAGTGAATAGAAGACGCCGCAGGATTTATGTTCATGTAGCAAGAAAGCGGATCAAGAATTTCAACCAGGTGACCGCGCTGTATAGCGGCTTCACGCAGCCGCTTACACGAATAGAGCGTTCCATCCCGGGACAATATGGCAATTTTCACCCTGCACCTCTCTGTCAGACCTGGTCAAAAGCCCGCGTATCATACATCGACGTGGCGGTTTTAGCGCGTCGCCCAACCCTGTTTGTGCAAATAATCCAGAATAAATGGGCGGCTTTCTTTAATGATTGTTCGGCGGATATGATCGCTCCAGGTATCCCGGCGATTATTGCTGCCACGGGTGAGGTAATATTCCGCCAGTTGCTCGTCATACTGCGCCAGTGCGCCTTTATCCAGCGGTTGATAGCTGTTTTCATGCACCAAAATGGAGGCCGGTAAACGCGGCTTAAGATCCGGATTATCCGCAGGCCAGCCAAGGCACAGCCCAAACAGCGGCAGAACATGCTGCGGTAATTTAAGCAGTTTCGTCACCGCTTCAATATTATTGCGCAGGCCGCCGATATATACCCCGCCCAATCCCAGCGATTCCGCTGCGATTAATGCATTCTGCGCCATCATTGCCGTATCAACGACACCGAGCAACAGTTGTTCCGCCAGGCCGAGCTGAGCATCCGGACAGATCTGTAAATGGCGGTTAAAGTCGGCACAGAACACCCAGAACTCCGCCGCTTGCGCTACGTGTTTTTGCCCGCCGGTCAGCGTCACCAGTTCTTCACGTAACGCTTTGTCGGTAATGCGAATAATGCTACTGCACTGCAAAAAACTGGAACTGGACGTCGCACGGGCGCTGTTAATAATCGCCTCACGCTGCGCTTCGGAAATGGGTTCATCAGTGAAATGGCGAATGGAGCGATGGCCACAAATAAGTTCAATGGTTGGCGTCATTATCTTTTTCTCTTTCTGAACGTGAATATTGCGGTGGACGGTTCATCAGCTGTGGGGCAAGACGTTTTGCCACCTGAAGAATAACCACCACCGCAGCGGGAAGCATGAGCAAAACACCGAGAAAAATCATCAGAATCTGCACTTCTGGCCGAGAAAATGGCTCAGGCAGCGACAGGGAGTCGCTTACCGACAGCAGCGCCACCGCCAGTAGCATCATTCCGATAAATTCCAGTATCAACACGCCTTTAGGCAATTTACCGATCGCGCGCATACGCTTCCCTCTGCAAAGTGAGCCTTCAGTCTAAAACTTTTCACTGTATTGTGTTTAACAGTTATAGCTTTTAGCAATTAATGCAACAGGTTAAACCTACTTTCAGCGAATACATTTTAGCGTGATCATTACAGGCATAAATCTATGAGGAGAGAAATAATGCAAACCGTTATTTTTGGTCGTTCGGGTTGCCCTTACTGTGTGCGTGCAAAAGATCTGGCTGAGAAATTGAGCAATGAACGCGATGATTTTCAGTATCAGTATGTAGATATTCGTGCGGAAGGGATCACTAAAGAAGATCTACAACAAAAGGCAGGTAAACCCGTAGAAACCGTGCCGCAGATTTTTGTCGATCAGCAACATATCGGCGGCTATACCGATTTTGCTGCATGGGTGAAAGAAAATCTGGACGCCTGATCGTCTGACAAGCCCTCGCGTTGAGGGCTTTACTGATTTTTTCTGTGCTGTGGTTTAAACAAACTACTGATAAATAAGAAACACAGTGCCCCCAGCGCACACCAGAACACCGCGCTTAGTAACCATGCCAGCTCTTGCCAGAATGAGCGCGTCGGTGAAAAAAACAGCCGCATAATGAGCATCGAACAGGGTGCCGCCAGCATTGCGCCAAACAGAGGTTTCAGGACTTCTCTACGCTGTGAAAAGAAGCTGGCGACTGCTCCAGGAAGAATGAAAAATAGCAAGCCGATTTCAGGATGCCCGGCAGCCCGAAAAGCGCCTTTCATGTGCGTCGCCAGAAAAAGGCACACCACAATGAAGAGGACAAAACAGCAGATTGCCCCCGCCCAACGTTGTTTATGTTTCACTCGTTCCTCCTGACACTGCGTCTATCGAACACATTTTTCGCCAGTGTGGCGTTCAGTAAGATAAAGCCGCTTCGCATTCCATGCTAATATAGGCCAACGCAATTCATATAGCCGTTGATACCTAATGTGATTACACTAGTAAAATATATTGTTACTTTACTATCGTTTAGGTGCGCTGAATGAATCTGCGCCCTGAATTCTGGTAAAAAACATTATCGTAAATTACCATTTCTTTCAACAGCTTACTAGTAAACAAGAAGTTAGCCTCCGTGAATATAAACGTCGCCGAATTGTTAAATGGGAATTACATTCTGTTATTATTTGTGGTCCTCGCGCTTGGGCTATGTCTCGGAAAGTTACGACTTGGTTCGATCCAACTGGGTAATTCCATTGGCGTTTTAGTCGTATCGCTGTTATTAGGCCAACAACATTTCAGCATTAACACCGATGCGCTTAATCTTGGCTTTATGCTGTTTATTTTCTGCGTCGGGGTCGAAGCCGGACCGAACTTTTTTTCCATTTTTTTTCGCGATGGGAAAAATTACCTAATGTTAGCACTGGTGATGGTTGGCAGTGCGCTGGTGATCGCCTTAGGGTTAGGTAAGCTGTTTGGCTGGGATATTGGCCTGACGGCCGGTATGTTAGCAGGCTCTATGACGTCGACACCGGTTCTGGTCGGTGCTGGCGATACACTGCGTCATTCCGGCATGGAAAGCAGGCAGCTCTCACTGGCACTGGATAATCTGAGCCTCGGGTATGCCTTAACCTATTTAATCGGTCTGGTGAGTTTGATTGTTGGTGCGCGTTACTTGCCGAAATTGCAGCATCAGGACTTACAGACCAGCGCCCAGCAAATCGCCCGCGAACGTGGCCTGGACACTGATGCCAACCGTAAGGTTTATTTACCGGTGATCCGCGCCTATCGCGTCGGCCCGGAACTGGTGGCCTGGACCGACGGCAAAAATCTGCGTGAACTGGGTATTTATCGACAAACCGGCTGCTACATTGAACGTATTCGACGTAACGGGATTCTGGCAAATCCAGACGGTGATGCCGTGCTACAAATGGGCGATGAAATAGCGTTGGTAGGCTATCCCGACGCCCATGCCCGACTCGATCCCAGCTTCCGTAACGGTAAAGAAGTTTTCGATCGTGACCTTCTCGACATGCGTATCGTCACTGAAGAAGTGGTCGTTAAAAACCATAACGCTGTAGGTAAACGTCTCGCACAACTGAAGTTGACCGATCACGGTTGCTTCCTTAACCGCGTCATTCGTAGCCAGATTGAGATGCCGATAGATGACAACGTCGTGCTTAACAAAGGTGACGTTTTACAAGTCAGCGGCGATGCCCGCCGCGTAAAAACCATCGCCGATCGCATCGGCTTTATCTCGATTCACAGCCAGGTCACTGACCTGCTGGCATTCTGCGCCTTCTTTGTTATTGGGCTGATGATCGGGATGATCACCTTCCAGTTCAGCACATTCAGTTTCGGCATGGGGAACGCTGCCGGGTTGTTATTCGCCGGAATTATGCTGGGCTTTATGCGTGCTAACCACCCGACCTTCGGTTACATTCCGCAGGGTGCATTAAGCATGGTGAAAGAGTTCGGCTTGATGGTGTTTATGGCAGGCGTTGGTCTGAGCGCCGGTAGCGGTATTAATAACGGCCTGGGCGCGATTGGCGGTCAGATGTTGATTGCCGGATTGATTGTCAGTCTGGTGCCCGTGGTTATCTGTTTCTTGTTCGGTGCTTATGTATTGCGAATGAACCGCGCGCTGTTGTTCGGCGCAATGATGGGCGCACGTACCTGCGCGCCGGCAATGGAGATCATCAGTGATACAGCTCGCAGTAACATCCCGGCGCTGGGCTATGCGGGCACCTATGCAATCGCCAACGTCCTGCTGACGCTGGCAGGGACAATCATCGTCATGGTATGGCCAGGATTAGGATAAAACTGAAGTTGCCCTGAAAATGAAATTTTTTTGCACAACCGCAGAACTTTTCCGCAGGGCATCAGTCTTAATTAGTGCCACTGCTTTTCTTTGATGTCCCCATTTTGTGGAGCCCATCAACCCCGCCATTTCGGTTCAAGGTTGATGGGTTTTTTGTTGCCTGAAATTTATGCTTTTTAAAATCATGATGTTAGACGCACTGTTTTTTAATGATGGCGACAAATTGGCGGCAGAGTCAAAGAGAGAGCGCCCCCTGTCCTGATTTCATTGGATGCGGCTGAACCGGATTTGACTCTTTTGGCGTTGCAATCGAACGAACAAAAGTTTCATGGGTTACAAAAGTATGGCTGCAGTTAATATTCTGGCACTGGTTGTAACGCTCTTTGGTCAATGAAGATACCTGAAAACTGCTGCGAGTATGGGCGGCACTTCCACACAGTGGGCAAATCATCATTTTTCGAGTTCTCACCATTTTTGCTAAATTCACAATAATGATACCGCATTATTCCATTTTGCAAACTTAAAAGTTCTCCATTGCGAAGAATCATTCCATTTCGAAATCATCAATCCTCACTTCAAGCTCCAGACTGGTCGTAAAACCATTATCCGGGCTGACGGTATGTGTCAGAGTCGTAATGGTCCATTCCGCATCATCTATCGGCTGTTTAAAACCACTGACCTTCACAGGCATTTCCGTGTAGAGATCTGCCCGCCCTTCTGCCAGTTGTAGAGAAAATGACGCAACGCCGCGTTGCAGGCGTTCCCACTGCATTTTCGCCGCTCGTTCGGCGTTGCTGCGATTTGCGTAAGTGCGGTTAAGAACCAGCACATTTTCATCCGTTCCTACCAGATAATCACCCTGTTTTGCTTCCGGCTCTTTGGGTGTGGTGGTTTTCTTCCGACGGCGCTTAACTCTGGTTGTTTCTTTTTTCTTTGGTTCACGGGTATGCAGCCAGCTGGCAATAACGCCGGTATAGGCACCACGATCAGCCAGGGTAAAACGATGACCGTCACCAGCCTTACGCTCAATGGTGATTACCGGCAGCGGCTTACCGCTCGCCGTTTTTCCCTGCCCCTGCCTGATAAACAACAGGTTTCCATCCTTAACGGAAGCAATCGCGCCGTACTGGCGCGCCAGCTTCATCAGGAAACTGGCATCGCTTTCATTTGTCTGGTCCATGTGATCCAGCGCTTTGTCCGTCAGGTCTTTACCCAGCGCCATTTTGAGGTTATGACGCGCGGCGATTTCCTTTACCACATCGCCAACGGTTGTCTTGTGCCATGACTTTTCGCGCCGGGTATTGAGGGTTTCACGGAAATCAGCGCTACGGGCACGGATAGTCAGACGATCAGGAGCACCGCTGTGCTCAATCTCATCCACGGTAAAGGCCCCTTTTGGGAAAAGCGGCTGGCCCTTCCATCCCAGCGCCAGCTGAATAACGGCACCACGTCGCGGCAGAACGATCTGCCCGTCGGCGTCGTCCAGCTCCAGATCAAGCTGGTCCGCTTCAAAACCCCGGTTATCGGTGAGCGTCAGACTCATCAGACGCGCATCCAGCGCGGCAGTCACGTCCTTACCTTCAATGGTGATACTGAAAGCCGGGCTTTTGCTGTTAAGGTTCAGGAGATCAGAATTAAAATTCACTGCAGCAACCCTCCAACTGTGTTTTTAATTCCCCCAACTGCAGAGGCTGCAGAATCCTGCAGGTTGCTCAGCTGGTCACTCAGGCTCCCGAACAAGTCAGACAGCGACTCATCAACCCGTTTGAGGGTAATCGTAAACTCAATGCGTCGAGGCATGCCGCTTGCAAAAAACTCCGTTTTGGTCTGGCTCAGACTTTCAATCACAAACATACCGTAAATGGTTCCACTTCCTTCAATCAGAGGCCAGGCTTTTCCCTGCTCCGCCATCAACTCCAGCGCCAGCAATGACAGCCTGCCGCCGGTGACTTCCGGCAGCAGTACGCCAGATAACGTGAGCGAGTCATTATCCGGCCCAAGGAACTGCGTTGACGGACGACGGTTCACCCGGTTGTTCGCAGCGTGTCGCCAGCTGCGCTGATACTGCAGCTCCTGATATGGCACTGTACGCAACATGAAGACATATAACCCCAGCACCATCATCATGATTCATATCCCCCTTGATCGCTGAAATTACTGCGTGCTTTAGCCCTGGCCCTGCGTTCACGCTCGTCGAGCTGCCGCGCCACTTCACGGGCAATATCCTGCGCACTTTGCCCTGGCTGAGCATAGATAGTGATCGGCGCGTGAGTTTCAAAGTGCATCACAGGCGGCGCGCTGGCTGATTTCGCTGGCTGGCTTTGTTTATATGCCACAGTAGGCAGACTGTAAGGATGTAGTGGAGCAGCCTCTGCAGGCGCTGCCGCTACGCCCATAACGCCTGCAACGACGGAAGCCAGCGCAGCAGTGCGCCGTCTGCTGGTCACATTTGCGGGACCGTTCACTATTTCGGGGCCGTTCTCCCCAACGATGCCAAACTGACCACGCGGGATCGTGCCACCGCTGTCATACATGCCAGCAAACGGAACCGCAGCAGCCGCTGCTCCACCAACCACCTGCACCTGTGCTTTGCCTTGTGCTTTATTATTTCCGGTCATCCAGTCAGGCAGATAATCGGTGACTGAGGAAAGCTTGCTTTTTAGTGTCTCCCATTTGGCATTAATTCCATTAAGAATACTGTCAATAATGGCGCTGCCCATGTCCTGAAACTTCGCAGGAAGCGCGGCAACATCAGCCAAGATCGAATTCCATTTATCACTAATAGATTGCCTGATATTAGCCCACGCCTCAGAAACGCCAGATTTTATTGCATCCCAATTTTTAGCTATTAATCCCGGCAAGGTATAATTAAAGAACAGTGATTTAATCCCCTCCCATGCGGCGCTGGCCTTTTCTTTAATCCAATCCCATGCCGTACCTGTGGCATTACATACGGCATCCCACATGGCCTTGAACTTTGGCCCAAGCGTGTCCCAATTCTGCCAGATATAAATAGCACCAGCGGCGATCAACCCAATGACAGCCAGTATAGGATTTGCAAACATCAATCGGCCCAGCCATATAACTGACTTGCCAACAGAACTGATTGCTTTCCCAATAAGACCAAATGCAGATGAAAATTTTAGCCCCATCACCCCTGCGCTCATTCGCACTACTGCCATCGGTCCTAACACGGACGCCAGCGCCAGTGAAACAACCCCAGCGGCGGTAGCAACAATCGCAAAGCCAGCTGCCAGCTTAAACAGCGCAGAGGTCAATTGTGGGTGTCGTTTAACAAAACCATCCAGACGCGAAGCCAGTTCACCCAACCAGTCAGCCAGCTTCTTTAATGCAGGGGCGACTGTTTCACCGATACTAGCCATAGCATTGGTAAAGGAACCTGTAGCGGCTTCCCATTTATTACCAAGAGTATTCAAGGAGGCATCAACACGCTCGCGCAGAGAAGCCTGATTTTGTAGCTTTGAAGCCGTTTCTCGATACCCTGAGATGCCTTTGGTAATCATAATATTTAGCACCTGCAGCGTTTCCGCATCATCCCCAAAAATACCTTTTAGAGTAGCTAACCTTTTCTCAGTATTAAGCTTTTGGAGTTGAGCTAACTGCGTGTACATTTTCTCCAGCCCGCCAAACTCCCCCTTGCCATCCGTAAAATCGAACTTAACACCGGTGCCTTTTAGTTCATCATTAGCATCCTTCACTTTTTCCGTATTCATGACGGACTGAAATACTTTTCGGTAGGCATTACCAGCTGACTCTCCAGCCATACCAGCCTGATCAGCCATAACTAATAGAGGAGCAAATGTCTTAGCCGCGTCCAATCCCTTTTTATGAATAATATCCATCGCACTGCTGATTTTTGAGAACCCCTGCAGCATATTTCCTGAATCTACCCCTGCGTAGAATCCTTTCTGGATCACGTCCATCAGATTCATCATGTCTTTTTCGGAGGTCTGGGTAGCATCTTGTAACTTAGCCGCAAACTCAGCTGCTGCAGTGGGAGCCATCTGTAACTGCACGCCAAGATAAGCTGCTGACTCTCCCAAGCCGCCCAGGATGACCTGCGCCGACATACCCTGACGGCGTAGCATAGTCATCATGTTCTGAAAGTCGGCTGTTGTTCCCGGCAGCTTATCGCCCAAAGCAACTGCAAGCCGGTTAATTTTTTCAAATTCAGGCGCTACCTTTCCGCCCGGCCCCATCATTGAACCGGCGAGCTGATTCGCTGCATTTTCTGATTCTGAATAGGCTTTTACTGGAGCCAGCAACGTCATGCCAGTAGTTACCCCAGCCGCCATCGCCCCTGCACCATTACCTGCCAGAGAGTTCCTTAACTCGCGGGTCTTTTCAGCCTTGGCTTTGATGGCGTTGAGCTTTCGCTGACGCTCGCCAACTTCACGCAGCCTGCGCTCCTGCTCAGCCAACTGTCGGTTATACCGCTCAGTTTCTTGTGCAATCCGTGCCGTCTCACGCGCTCCGCCCCCAGCAGATAACCCCAGCCGATAAAGCTCAGCCCTGGCTGCCGCCATCTGGCGAGTTTCCTGTTGCTGTTTTTGTTCAAGACGTGAAACAGCACGCCACTGAGCTTCAAGCGCCTGCGTTTGTTTTTTTGTCGGGGATTCCAAAGAAGACATTTCGCGCGTCATCATTTGAGCGCGTAGCCTCGCCTGATCCAGTTCGGCACCAGTACGGCTAACACTTTGAGTTAGCTGATCGAAAGATTTAAGCTGACCTCCAGCATCACTCAGCTTTTTAATCTGATCGCGGGTTTGTCGAATAGCTGATGCCAGCTCCTTAGAGCCAGCCTGTGCATTTTTAAATGGGCGGGTTAACTTATCCACCGCCCCCAGAACTACCTGCAGTCGCAGGTTATTATCACTCATCGCTGGCCCCGCTTCTCTGAATTGCCTTATGCCGCCACTCCAGCACATCAGTCAGCGGCATAACGTCAGTGATGGACGGCGACCAGTGAAAGATGGTGGCAATATCTGCCACCAGATCATCAACCGTCAGGTTGTCGGCAAATCGGCAAGCACCGACTTCGGCAACAAAAAAGTAACCACCTCTACAGCCATTGCTGTCAGATCGGCGGGGTCCAGCTCTGCCATTTCCTGCGCAGTCAGCGTCGGGGAGGAGATTCGCGGGATCACAGTCATCATCGCGCCCACGTCCATATCCATAATGGCCTGCAGACGGGTGCCACGCAGTGCGCCGGACTGCGGCTTACGCAGCACAATTTCGGTAATTTCAGTTTTACCGCGCATGATGGTGGTATCTAGTTTTACGGTCTTTTCAGTCAGCTTGTCGCTCATGTTCGTTTCCTGTTAATGAAATACTGGCGCGGCTTCCCGCGCCGTTAAGGTTAATCAGAGGCCGAGGGCGTTACGGTGTTCTTCCATCAGGTCCACGCCGTCAACGATTTCAACCATGTTGACCAGATCGACCTCATAGAGCACCTCACCGTTAATGGTCAGCTTCGCGTAGCTGTTGGTGCTGCTGACTTTGGTGCTGCTGCTCTCGCCGGTTTTCCACTCGCCGGAATCCACTTCTTTATGGCGCCCGCGCACAACCAGCTCAACGGCCTGCACTTCCCCGGTATCGTCACGCTGAATGGAGCCGGTGAAACGCAGCTGGATGCCGTCAACGGTGGCCTTGCCCATCTGCTTGAATAACAGCAGTTCAGTGCCACCGATTGAAAATTCCGTGTCCAGTGCGCCGTCATCCAGCCCCATATCCACGTCCACCGCGCCCGGCATACCGCCGCCGCGATACTTCTCAAACTTGCGGGTGAATTTCGGCAGGGTCAGAGACTCAACGATCCCCTGCCAGTTGTTCCCGTCGTTGAACAGGTTCAGGTGTTTTAACTTACGTGGTAAAGCCATGGTGTCCCCTTACGCGCTGACCTGGCTGGAGAAATCCAGCAGGTACTGATCGGTGATGCGCTGGCGCAGCATCAGGTTTTCAAGCGGCGGCACCGGCGTGTAGTCGTAGTCGATAGTGAGCTTCCCGGCTTTCAGGGAGTCTTTATCGTTCACCGACTCATCCAGCCAGCAGTCTGCGCCGATGATGTAACCCTGCGCTTTCAGGCTGCGCAGCTTGGCGCGGATACCTTCGATAATGTCACGGGCCAGCGATGGGTTAAGCACGCCATCCACCGCCCACATGTGCGCTTCTGCGATGGTGTCAGCCAGCACCTGCGCCGTGCGGGTGTAGTTCTCAAAGGCAAACAGCGGATCGTCACTGAGGCAGCGGGAACCCCAGAAGCGGAAGCCGTCTTTGCGGATAAGCGTGGTGACGTCGTTCTGGTTCAACAGTCCCGCATCGGTTGCCGGGTCCTGCAGATCCCAGAACACATCAGCGGAAATGCCGGTGACACCATTCACGCCCACGTTGGACAGGGTTTTGTGCCAGCCGGTCTGCTCGTCAATTTTGGCACGCAGGCCGAGCGCACGAGCGGAGGCGTAAGCCGTCGCATCTGCATTCAGCACGGTGTCAAAGTTGATGAAGTCAGGCCAGATCAGCATCCCCTCGCGCTGGCTGAAATTGTCACGGTAGGCAATCGCTTCTTCCACCGTTTTGCAGCCATAGGCGGACAGATAAGCAAACCCGCGCAGGCTCTGCGCCACGCTCAGCAGCTCAGTGGCAACCGCCTGCGTGTCGTGTCCCGGCACGCCGAGAATGCGCGGCTTGACGCCGAGCTGCGACTGCGCCGAAAGCAGCGCTTTCATGCCCGTCTTTTTACCGTCAGCGGTCACGCCGCCGATAATGTTGGAGGTGGTTTCCGCTTCGGTTTCGCCCTGCGCCACACGTACAACGACGGTCACGGGTTTAGCCTGGTCTGCAATCGCATCCAGCGAACGGGCCAGCGTGCCGGACTCGCCCGCTTTACCGCTGGCGGTCAACACATCGGTCAGCAGAACCGGCTTATTGAGTGGAAACATGGACGCATCAGCATCATCGCCGGTGCATACCATGCCCACAATGGCGGTGCTCACCGTGGTAATGGATCGGGTGCCCTCGTTGATTTCAACAACGCGCACGCCGTGGTGGTAGTCCTGAGCCATAAGGCAGTCTCTCCGGTTTACAGGGTGTCTGCCTATGTTCTGGTTGATATGCGCACTGCGCACGCACCGGGCTATGTGTGGAGAATGGCACAATGGAAGGGGCAAAAAAAATCCCCGCAGATTGTAGCGCGGCGATTTTTTTTGCACCAAAACGCGATAAATTTTGCACTGCCAGAAGGTGCCAAAAAGACACATTCTGCACAGTGCAAAAATGAACGCAAAGAGTGTTTAGTGATGCTCTTGCTGAGCCGGATAACGTTTGTAGAGAGTCGACAGGCCGACCCCATATTTGAGAGCTATATCACGATGTGAGCAGCCGGACTTAATTTCCCGTTCAAACGCATCCCAGTGCTCATCAGTATACTTAGGCTTACGTCCGCCAATCCTCCCCTTAGCGCGGGCAACCGCTAACCCTGCCAGAGTGCGTTCACTATTCAGATCAGACTCATATTGTGCCGCAGAGAGAATATTACGGAAGTTATAGCGCCCACTGGCAGTGCTCAGGTCAACGCCATCTGTAATAGAACGAATATTAACATTGCGTTCTGCGAGGCTCTGAAAGGTCAATAATGCGTGCAGTACATTGCGACCGATACGATCTAACTTCCAGATGACCAGTTCGTCACCGGGTTCAAGCATCTCAACCACTTTCTTCAAGATTGGTCGATTCGTCTTACGGCCAGAAGCCTTTTCCTCAAAAATTAACTTACAGCCAGCAGCTCTGAGAGCCTGCATCTGAAGCTCGGTGTCCTGATGGTTACTTGATACTCGTGCATACCCAATAATCATAAAGCGATCTCCTGCTCATCCTTCTGTTCGTCAGTAGAACCAGGTTATCAGAGTTTCACTTTTGACAAAGAGCTACGCGAGCATTACAAGCCAACACCATAAAAATTTATTTATATTCAAGTGGATTTCTAGAGCCTCATTACATACATAACCAAGGATTCGTGTAGATTAGCACCTTCCAGCAACAGATAATTGAAGGATTTTCATGAACGACTTTACTAAAGAGCCAAAAATCGAGTGTCTCGAAGACGGAACTCAAATTATTTATCACATGGGGCAAAAGATTACGATGAGCCCTGATGGAAAAGTCACAACCCAGCATAAGGCCGGTCATGTGATAACGATGCAAAAGGATAACGTGGACATCAGCCTTAACTGGGATGCGATAAAGCACATTAATGTTCAGGATATCAATTTGATAAAATCAATAGACTCTAAGGTCGTTGAAGGTGGGACTGTAACAGAAATCACCTTTATAAATGATTCAAGATTCTTGTGTATCTATGATCAGCTAGGTCTACCAAAAGGCGCTAAATCAGAAGGAAGTAATACCGTTAAGATCTCAGCCGAAGGCGATGAATTGACAGTGGCAATGGCAGAGTCCAGCTCAACTACAACGCTGCATTAACCCGAATGGTCACCTATATAGGTGACCATTTTCAAAGGTTGGTTTGGGAGAAGCGGCTAAAAGGAATGTAGGTACAGGGGCGAATCAGATACCTGATATGAGCCTGTTCGCGTCAAGTAATACCGCAACGGCTGCTGCGCAAAAATTTCCGTCTGGATTAATTTTACAGTGCGGTCAGTTGAATGGCTCCCCGAATGTATCTTCAACATACGGGATGAGGTTCCCGATGACATTCTCAAGAGTCCTTGCTGTCACAGTTACATTGAACGTTACTGGCGCGTCAGGGCAGCCGACTGTATCGGCGACAAATGTCCATAACACTGGATTTGATATTACAGTGTCGCCCGGTTCAGGATATGGTGCATCTTCTGATGCGTATTACATTGCAATGGGATATTAACGAAATGTCATATTTTTATTCTGCATCGACAAACGGATTTTATTCGACTGAATTTCACGGCACCAATATTCCTGATGATGCAGTGGAAATCTCGGAATCAGAGTGGAAAACACTGATTAACTCACAGAGTGTAACAAAAATGATTACCTGTGGTGAGAACGGTCACCCTGTCATTGTTGATCGTCCTTCTCCAACACCAGAACAATTAGCCTTAATAAATGATGAAAAGAAATCTGCACTGATAGCAGAGGCAACGAATGTAATAGCGCCGCTTCAGGATGCGGTTGATTTAGGTATGGCAACAGATGATGAAACGAAACTGTTACTGGCATGGAAAAAATATCGCGTGCTATTGATGCGTATTAATACTTTAACAGCACTCGATATTGAATGGCCTACGCCTCCGGCAGTTCAGGCCAGATGACATCCGGCGCGGTGCTGGTATCTGTTGCCGTCACCGCGTCAATGTAATCCAGCACAGCGTTAAGTCGGGTGTTTTCTGGCTGCGTCAGCTTCCGCCCGGCCTGCAATTTCAGTTGAATCAGACTGATGGAAGCCATTGCAGTATCAATCAGCGACTGGCGTTGCGCTTCTGCTGCATCTACTGCGGCGCTATGCTGTGCATCGGTATCCGTCACCCATTTCTCACCATCCCATTTATCGTATGGCGTTAACGGGGCGATAGTGGTTGTTTTTTCGGGGTAATCACCCGGAGCTGTGATTTCTTTCGATTCTCCTGTTTCGGTGCTATAGATGATTTCACCGCGATGGTCTGACACATATTCCCATGAGTTAAAATCTGCAGAACGGCAGATTGCATAACCAGCTTTATGTGTAACTGGTGCATCTAAACAAGAACATGCCGGGATACCGACGCCAACCGCAAGATATTCAGTTGATGTGGAAATATATTCCCGCGTTTCTCCGTTGTAGTTGTAAACGGTAATGAAGCCAGCCTCTGTGGCAAATCCGTTTTCATCCAAAGTGATTTTTTTTGTGGTCATCATGCTGCCCTTACAATGTAGTTAAATGCAATGTTACGTGGCCTTGTTTCTGCTGATGTTCTTGCACTCCTGGATAAATCAAGTGTCACACCATAGTAACTAAATGCATTACCAGTTGATGGAGCGGCATATTTAACCCCAGAACTAGAACCAACATTAAAAACTCCAGATGCTGAGGAAGCTGACCCCATAGTGTTATCAATCAGAGAACCCGTAACATTTTGCATAGCGTCAAGTTGTTCGCTTAATAAAGCGCGTCCACTATCAACATCACGCCCGTCATCCCAGCCACGAATAAATTCACCTCGTAAATCAGGCAATTTATTTGTCGGATAAGCCTTTGCCAGTTCCGGGTATTCTTCAGCAGAAAAAACCGCACCGTTGCATTTCAGCCAGCCTGTTGGAGGTGTCTCAGAAGGCCACGGAACAGGCGCACCAACAGGTAATGCAGAACCTTCTCCCAAACCAAGGTATGTGAGAAGACCAGCTACATCCTTTCCACTCAAATTGGTAAGCGTATTGTCCAGCGGTTGTTTACCTGCCAGCGCATTAAGCATTGTCGTGGCAAAGTTCGGATCATTCCCCAGTGCCGCCGCCAGTTCGTTCAGTGTATCCAGTGCAGCAGGTGCAGAACCCACCATTCCTGCAATCGCCGATTTCACAAAAGCCGTAGTGGCAATCTGTGTATTGTTGACCGACTGCGCCGCCGTGGGGGCTGTTGGCGTTCCGGTGAGTGCCGGACTCGACAACGGTGCTTTTAGTGCCAGCGCATTGTTAATGGTGGTACTGAAATTCGGATCATTGTTAATGGCTGCGGCTATTTCTTTCAGTGTGTCCAGCGTGGCTGGCGCACCATTAATAAGGGCCGTCAGTGCCGCCTGTACAAACGCAGTGGTCGCAACCTGCGTGGTATTATTCCCCGCCGCTGGCGTTGGCGCTTTGGGGGTTCCGGTAAATGTCGGACTTTCTTTGGGTGCATACTGTGAATGCGGGTCCGGTGCGGCAAGATGTTTTGCCATCTGATCATCCGCGTACACCTTCAGCTCCAGTGCCTTGTCATCCACATACTTGCGGGTTGCCAGCACTACAGCAGGGTCGATTTTCAGGGTGATATTGTCCGTGCTGCTGGTAATCAGCACCATGCGCACGGTCTGAGTGCGCCCGCTACCTTCAGCCAGTTGCGGCTTATAGCTTTCCGGGCAGTTGCCCACGGCAATCAATGCCCCGGACTCATCAAACAAGCCCACTTCACGTATCCACCAACCGCCCTCGTTTTCAGGGATCACCTGTTCGGCAATAATCTGGCTGCTGTTCTGCGGGTCGATATAAAGCATATTCAGCGCAGCCCGGCGTTTCTCATTTACCAGTGCCGTCTGCTTTGCGTCCGGCGTTGGCAATACTCCACTGCCATCGCCCACCGCCATATGGGTAATTTTTAGCGGCACACCGAGCGCGGCGGCGCTGGCAAGTTTCGCCGCGCCAATATCCGTCAGCAGGGTATAAAATTTTGTGCTCATGGATTCACTCTCATTGTGTCAATAACATGGACCGCCCCGCCTTCATGCGCGGTGCCACCGGAAATAATCGTTTCGTTGATATACGGATAGATCGTGATTTCTTCGCCAAGATAGCTGGCGGCTCCCACCCAATGCGGGCCGCTGGTCTGCAGATTGATGGACATGCCGATCATGTGGCGGCTACATGGTTTGGCATCGCTTATCAGTCGCTCAAGTTCCAGATAGGTATCTTCAGTGATGCCCTGGTCCTGCACGCCGATATCCAGGCGAAACGTGCCCGGTGTTTCTCCGGTCTGCCACCACTCAATAATGCGGATCAGGAATCCGAACGGCTCCACCACCCGCCGCACGGCACTGGTGGTCCCTTTATGCTGATGAATATAAAAAGCATCCTTCACCACCTGGCGCTTGACGCTTTCTGTCCAGCCCTCGTCCCAGCGATCCACAGAGAACGCCCAGGCGAGATAAGGCAGGAAACTGACCGGACAGGTTGCCGGATTCCACAAGTCACGAAGCGGCACCTGCAGATCAGAAATCCCGCTGCAGGTTTGCGCCAGTCGGCGCTCCAGTGGTGTTGAACCCGGTGGCAGCAGACTATTCATCCGTTCCTCCGTTGGTTACGCTCCACTGCGTACATGATGCCGCCTGTGTTTTGTTCAGGACCATATCCGCCAGAGGAGAAGCCAGCTCCACACGCTGCACACCCTCAACATGCAGGGCGGCAAAGATGGCGCTACGGCGAATATCCCGACCAAGACGCGTCTGACTGGCGATGTACTTCTGCAGGCTGGCTTTTGCCGCTGCCATTACCGGCTCTGCTTCCGGTCCCGGATAGAGAAAAATAGTGGCTTCCACCCGGTACGGGATGATTTCTGCGCTGCGAACCGTAAGACGGTCAGCCACCGGGCGGACGTTCTCACTGTTCAGAGCTTTTTCCACCACGTCCAGCAGGTCTTTTTCTGCTGTTCCATCGCCTTCGCGGCTCAGGACAGTCAGCACCACCTCTGCAGGTGCCGGACTGGTTGCACTGGCATCCGCCACCCGACCGTCGGCGCTTCGGGCATGAAATTCATAAGCGGCAGTTGGCCCCGCAACCGAAAGCCCTTCAAAAGCCGCAGGCACACGCAGGCGTAACGCTTCATCACTTTCCATCACAGCCGCGACGGGCGGCACAGCGTCATTATCAGCAGGCGTCACCGTCAGGCGTTTCACGTTGTAATTGGCAGCGAGCTGGTCCAGATCGCTCCCTATGGCATAAGCCGCCATCACCGCCTGCGCGGCTTCGTTAATGCGCTGGCGCAGAAGCAACTCACGATAAGCGTTCTCCTGCAACAATTTGGTGACGGGTTCAGATTCCAGTTCCAGTGTGCGGCTCACTGCTTCCTGCTCATCTTTCGGATGAAGCGCCACAAATTCTGCCTTGCGTTCGGCAAGCAACGTATCAAAGTCCGGCACATCCACAATCTGCGGCGCAGGCAACTGCGAAAGGTCAATCACTGCCATTCTCTGCTCCTGTTGATACGGAAAGGGAAACAGGTACACCGTTATTACGCCGCCCGGTCAGCTCCACCACCATTGAACCGTCAAAATGGCTGTTGATGGTGATGGAATCCAGCGTCAGCCGTGGTTCCCAGCGACTCAGCGCCACATACACTGCCGACATGACCTGCAGGCGTAATGCCGGATTTTGTGGCTGGTCTATTAGCGACGACAGCAGGGAACCATATTCACGACGAGCAATGCGGCTACCCTGCGGCGTCAGCAGAATGTCCCGCACCGACTGGCGCAGATGGTCAATATCAGTAATGACTTTGCCGCTGGTATTGTTCATCCCGCTATAAAGCGTCATACCGGGCCTCCGGTTGTATCGCCGCCTTTCAGGACGCCAGTATGCTGATGCGCATCAACCACGATCCCGTTAGAACTCATCGCTCCGCCGCCCTGGGTAACGCCACCATTGATCACCACTTCGCTGTTAATGCGCGTGCGGTCAGCCTCCAGTACAAACTCACTGGTTTTCATGGTGATGTTGTCAGCGGCCTCAATGACCATTGATTTGATGCCCCTGACATACCAGCGCCCGGTGGCGGGTTCGTATTCAAACCAGCCACCGTCAGGATGTTCTGTCACGCAGGCGTCTGCCGACGTCGACGGTGGTGCGAACTGATTCGAATAGACAGCGGGCAGCGCAAAGGCAGTTTCCAGATTGCCGCCCAGACTCAGTAGCACCACCTGCTCACCTTCCGATGGTTTCCACCATGTGCGGGCATTACCCGCGCGCAGCGTCAGCCAGTTAATCCAGTTGGTTTCAAGGTCGCCCGTTTTCACCCGACAAAGCCAGTGTTCCCGGTCCACTTCGGTGACTACACCAGTGCGGATCAGATTGGTGATAAGGCGCATGATTTCGGTTAATTGTGCGTTCATAGGGAAAGGTTGCCATCAGGGGAAGAAAGGCGGCAGTGCTGCAACTTGTATCAGTGCTGATACAAAGATCACCTCGCCAGCCATTGCAGAATCATGTCGCGGGTCATTGCCTCAACATCATCATTTACACCCAGCAGGCGGCGCTCTGCGTAACGGACCTCCGGTCCTTTGCGACTGACGCGATCACGCAGGCCGTAATGGTGAACACGGGCAATACGCTGCACCTTGCCTTCAAACTGTACACTGGCAGAGTCGGCGCTGGCGGCAGTTTTCAGGTATTTTGTGGTGCGCAGCTTTGCAAACATCTGACGTTTGATGCGCCCTTTCTTGCTGCGTGCTGTTACCCTGCGCGGTTCATAACTGCTGCCATCTGGATTGCGCTGCATCCTGATATTCTGCTGCTGTGTCCGGCGCAGTTCCTGCGCCAGCTGGCGCATCATGCGGCTTCTCGTGACTGGTTCCAGATTCGCCAGCAAGGCACTCAGCCAGTCGTCCACCTTCTGCAGTTCAGCCACGTTTCACCGTCCACATTTCTTCAGGTTCATCGGGGTCTGCTACAGCTTCAACGCTCGACACACTGCCGTCAGTGCTGACCAGCACACGTTCCGTCAGTTGCAGATTAAGGCTGATATCACAGACATCGTTGCGCAAAATATCCACATCAAAGGTGAATAGCTTTTCCCGTAACGCCGGGTTATTGATGGCATCGGGCTGGTTATCCCGAAGCCACAGTAAAACCGGGGCCATCAGCAGATTCTGGTCGCCGCTGAAATCCTCTATCACCACGTTCAGGGTATAGCGGTACTCCCATGACATGGAGCTGGCCCCCGTGGCAACCAGCGAACCGTTATCCACAAACAGATGCAGTTTGTCCGGGTTATTGCGGACATAAGGCACCGCTTTATTGAGGGCGTGGCGCAGGGATTGTGGTTTGTTCACTGTTTCGCTCCTGACACGCAATAATCATGTCCACTTTGTCTGCACAGACCGCCCAGGCGGCCTCCGTTTCATCCAGCAACGCATTCAGATCACCGTTAGTGCGCGGTGCTGCCTGCTCCAGCCGACACGGCGTCACTCGCGGACAACCACTGACGGTAAGCTGCACCTCCGGTGAGTGCCGGACGTTCCCGCAGCCGGATAATGTCAGCAGGCAAAGGAGTATCAGCCCAGTGGCGTAAATCCTCGTTCTCACGTTTCAGTTCCTCGATCCGGCGTTGTCGTTGTCTCAGCTGTGCGCTGGTCTGTTCTGCTTCGGCATAGAGCCGCGCCTGCTCCCGGTTATTGGTTTCAGTCAGAATGGACAGGCTGATAAGCTGGCTGTTGCTCTTTGCCAGTGCCTGGCTTTTGCTCTGCAGCTCGTCTGCCTGCGTGCTGATGGTCTGGCTGGCATCAGCCAGCCGCCACGTCTGCCAGCCCAGCGCCGCCAGTAATAACGCCAGCACAACCAGCAGCAACCGGTTCATGCTGCTACCTGTTGCGCCATCTGATTACGGGTGATCCAGAAGGCAATAACGGTCAGTAGATAAAAGACCAGGGTAATAGCCCACCCCGTCCAGGCGAGACTTACAACAATCAGCAATCGCATCACCCAACTGGTAAATACGTTTTCTTTTCGGGTAATTGTCTTCAGCAAAGATGCCCTTAACTCCTGCCAGAGCGGGCCATTCTTAATTAACGCAGCCAGTGCTACCGGAATTACCGCCCATGTCAGCAAACAGGCTACCCAAACGACGGACGCTGCCAGTACCGGAAAAATCCCCTGCGGATACACCATTGCTGCGATTAACAGCGCCATCCATAACATCAGAAACAGTCCGCTGATTAATTTCTTTTTCATTTCAGTTTGCTCCCTGTAAGCACCAGGCCATCTCCCGCGCACGGCGGTTATCCAGCCCCTGATTAAAAACACCTTTCACATAAACCCAGCGCGGCAACTGTCGGCACGCATCCGCCCAGCGCCGCTGATTGAGTAATTTCACCAGTGTGGAACTGCAGGCATTGCCCGTTCCCACGTTGAAGGCAAACGACACCGCAGCGTCATACACCTTCTGCGGCGGCTGTTGCTTCACACACCTTTCCAGCGCCCGCTCCACACGCAGCACGTTGGAGATCAGCCCTTCTGCTGCCTGTCGCTCCGTAATGGTTTTGCCGGGAATGACGCCTGACGTATTACCAATGCCGTCGGTCCAGACACCCGCGCTGCACTGATACGGCTGCAGGCGGCACCCCTCAAAATCGGCTAACAGCTTCAGCCCCTCGACGGAGGTGTTGAGCGACTGGAAACCGGGCAGCGTGGCGGCGATAGCCAGCACCACCCCGACAAGGCAGCGTTTAACGATTGAAGGATTCATATTCCCCCCGCGTGATTTGCCCGTCGCGCAGCAGCTGGTAGGTTTTGTGCTTGTAGTACCAGTTGATAGCCAGCATCAGCACACCAATCAGCACGCCGCCAACCGTTGAAGCATCCTTAAGCGACAGATCGCCCAGCCATGCCAGCAATACAGCGATGCAGTACGTGATAAAGGCGCTGATTCGTTCAAGCGTCATAATTCAGTCCCATAGCTGGACGGTCTGCGCCGTGGTTGTCGCCGGAATATCCGGCAGCTCCACCTGCAGCCCGTGCGGTAAAAAAGGGCCATACTCTGCCAGCCCCGGATTTGCCTGCAGAACCTGCTCGGTGACACCCTGCGTGCGCCCGTAATGGCGCCAGCAAAGCGCGTCCACCGTGTCATACTGATGCGCACGCACTTTCATCAGATAAGCTCCACCGTACAGTGCGGTGCATCCTGCACCCGGCTGATAGCCCATCGGGCATCACGCCACAGATCGCCGCTGGCCTCCGCCAGTTCCTCCCCTCGCTTTACCCCGGACGCCGTGGCGTCATAATCCTGGTAACGCTCATTGAGCACGGCGCGCGCCCAGCAATACACGGCGTTGAGGTAGTGCTGGATGCGCTCGCTTTTGCCGTCCAGCATTTCCGCCGGCACGTCAGCCAGATCCCGGTAGCCCAGCATCTGCTGACGGTTGCGGAAGTCGTACAGCTCAGCGTTAACTTCAGAAATGGCTGTCAGCGCAACCTGCCTCAGACGGGGCTGCGTCACCGTGCCGTCAGTGCGCATCACACTGCGAAATTCCGACAGGTCCACATCAGGCCAGAACGGCGTATTTTTAATAACGTCCGCCTGTTCCGGTGCCTGTTCTGGCGCAATAAACTGCATGCGGCTTTCTCCTGAAATAGTGGGCGGTGGACGGGGTTTTGATGTAGCAATGCCTTTCGCCACCCCGTGCCGCCCGTGCGCGGGGCACGTTCGTTAGCGGCTGTCACTGCGCAATCTGCGCTCCAGCTGCTGCTTTTCTTTTTTCACACCGCAGCGGGGATCGAGTTGCAGCGCATGGGTAAGGTGATTAAGGGCAGAAGCCGGGTTGCTTTCGGTCAGTACCGCGCCGATGGCTTTGTGCAGGCGTGCCCGGGACTGGTCCGGCATATCCAGATCGGTAGTCAGCTCCAGCGTCTGCAGGAGCAGATCGGCATTAAAACCGGTAGCGGCCAGCAGGGCGCTTTGTGCGGCATCCGCCATTTCTTCCGCCAGAACGGTCTGCACGTTACGGTTGCCCAGCGGCATCACCCAGCCATGGCGCAGCGCATGACGCCCGATTTCCAGCGCACCGGCATAATCACCGGCGTCGATACGCCACAGCATCACGTACATCAGCACGTCATCCTGCTGCGCACCTCCGGCAGCCAGCACGCCCTCCGCCCAGGCGGCATACTTCGGCAGAAGCTCCACCTTGATTGCCGCCTTTTTCACGGTGGACTGGATACCCTTAAGGCGGCGGCGGTCTTCTGCCAGCTGCAGCAGCATCAGGTCATAGCCGGACGCATGGCGAACACTGCCGCCCTCCCGGGCGGCCTGTTCGGCCTGAATGCGCAGGCGGTGCTGCCGTGCGGGACTCAGGCTCATGCGTTACTCCTCAGTTTCTGTTTCGGCGGGTTCTTCCACAGGCGCAGACTGCACCGCAGCTGGCTCGCTGAAGTCACCGATAGTGATGTTTTCGACCAAGGCCGCGCAGCGGTAGTCTTCAATCACATACGCTTCGTTGACGGATTCGAAGTTCTCAATCCGGTCACGTTTCGGGTTGTCGATAACAGAACGGCGGCGGGTGTCCTCCTGCCAGTAGATGGACAGGTTATCCAGACGGGTGATCAGCAGGGCATTAGCCGGGAAGAACGGCGCACGCACCGCCTGCAGGCCGCCCATGCGTTTCTGGCTGATAATCAGATCGGCGGCGATTTTCTCGCTGTTTTCCTGCTCTTTGTTAACCAGCGGGAAATACTTATCGGACAGCAACTCGCGGCCGCAGATAACAACCAGCTCATCATCATCCTGATACACCACGTCGATCAGCTCGTTAACCGCATCCATCACCACGGCGTCCAGGTTGGTATAGTCGCCGCCCTTGCCCACCTTTACCGCGCCTGCGGTGGTGGTGCCGTCCTGGGTGGTGCTGCCCATAACGTGGTCCGGCGCGTCTTCGCGGATTTTCTGCAGCCAGCCCTTATTCACGTCCTGCAGCAGCGGGTTTTCTGCGCGGTTGGAGGTTTTGGCGCGCTTCACTCCGTTAAAGCCGATCATAATGCGGTCCAGCGCCTGGCGCTTGACAATGGCGTTACGGATACGCACCTGGAAGTCCTGAAATTTCGCCCACAGGTCCAGCTTTGCGTAGGTCAGCACCGTGTCAAAGTTGGTCTGTTCGCATTTATATTCCACGTCCTCCATCAGCATCGGATCGGTAGGTTCGCGCTCTTTGGTGGTGGTGTCGGTGGTTCCGGCAATGGTGGAGCCAACGCCCAGGCCAAGCAACTGGCCGGACTGTTCCGCAACCGGCGTGATGTTAATCAGCGTCAGAAAAGCGGCGGACTGCTGGATCTGGTCTTCCAGCGTCTGCTGCACGGACGGGTCCACGGTGAACTTGCTGGAAAGTTCTTCCACTTCCACGTTGTTCAGGCGTGCCAGCTGCTGCAGGTAGGCGTTAAAGGCAAAGCGGGTATTCTTTTTCATCGGGTTTTATGCTCCTTCAGCAATTGGTCAGGGTGCCTGCCGGTGCGTCACCGCCCGGCGCGCGCTGGCGGTAATCTTTACGACTGTCTTCACGGCTCAGCTGCTGGTGAAGCTCGGCAAAGGCGGCCTGCTGCTCCTGCAGCGAGGATTCAAGCTCAGAAATGCGCGCGTCCTGGTCGGACAGGGATTTATCAGTGCGCTCGCTCAGGTTCTGCTGCTCGGTGGCGACCAGCTCAACGGCTTTGTGCACGTCTGAGAAACGCGCATCATCGGTCTGCTCTTTTTTGGTGAACAGGGCGGTGACGCGGGCAAAGAGGGACGGCTTTTCGTCCTGGGTTTCTTCCAGTTCGATCAGCGTTTCTTCGGCGGCGGTAAACAGGTTTTCAGGACTCTGCTTGCGGTTTGCCAGCGGGTTGTGCGCGGCGCTGGCGCTGAAGGTCAGCATCTCAGTGCCCAGGCTCGCCGGATCGTCAGTGGCGGCCAGGCCCACAAGGTAGGCTTTGCCGGTGTCGGCAAACTTCGGGCTGACTTCCATGGAGGTGAAAAGCTTCTGGCCTTTCTTGACCAGTTCAACCAGTGCGCTGGTCGGCTCCACGTCGGCATACAGCGCCATCTTGCCCTTCAGGGGGCCATCCTGAATTTCTTCAGCAACCAGCGCCGTCACCCTGCCGTAGCGGTTGAAGGTGCTTTCCGGCAGATATGACTTGATGTGCTCAAGGTTAATCAGGGCGGTGTAGACCTCCGGGTTGTAGCTGGCCGCCATCTGCTCCAGCCATTCGCGCTGGATTTCGCGTCCGTCGGTGGTGGCACCTTCCACCCCAATGCGGAAACGCTTTGTTTTCACTGTCATGCCGTGCTCCGTTAGAAATTACTTACTTGAGCCTTATGTTTGCGGTGATGGGGGAGTGAAACAACGCGCGGCGCTTGTACGGTCAGCCACACAAACCGCAGCCGGGGAAAGCCGCGGGGCAAGGCCGTATGTTTGGGCCATGAACACGACAATGACCCCCGCAGACCTCGATCCCCGTCGGCAGGCCATGCTGCTGTACTTTCAGGGATACCGCGTAGCCCGCATTGCAGAAATGCTGGGCGAGAAAGTTGCAACCGTTCACAGCTGGAAGAAGCGCGACAAGTGGGGCGAGTATGGGCCGCTGGATCAGATGCAGCTCACCACCGCCGCGCGCTACTGCCAGCTCATTATGAAGGAGCAGAAAGAAGGGAAAGACTTCAAGGAAATTGACCTGCTGGCGCGCCAGTCAGAGCGCCACGCCCGGATCGGTAAATTTAACGATGGCGGCAACGAGGCAGATTTAAATCCGAAGGTTGCCAACCGCAACAAAGGCCCGCGCCGCAAGCCCGAAAAGAACGTTTTTACCGACGAACAGATCGAGAAGCTGCAGGAGGTTTTCCACGGCTCGATGTTCGCCTACCAGCGCCACTGGTACGAGGCAGGCAACCGCCACCGTATCCGCAACTTGCTCAAATCGCGCCAGATCGGGGCGACCTTCTTTTTTGCCCGGGAGGCGCTGATTGACGCCATCACCACCGGCCGCAACCAGATTTTTCTTTCAGCCAGCAAGGCACAGGCGCACGTCTTCAAGCAGTACATCATCGACTTTGCAAAAGAGGTGGATGTGGAGCTGAAGGGCGACCCGATGACGCTCAGCAACGGCGCGTGCCTGTACTTCCTCGGCACCAACGCCCGCACGGCGCAGAGCTACCACGGCAACCTGTACCTGGATGAATATTTCTGGATACCGAAATTCCAGGAGCTGCGCAAGGTGGCCTCCGGCATGGCCATTCACAAGAAATGGCGGCAGACCTACTTCTCCACGCCGTCCAGCCTGACCCACAGCGCCTATCCGTTCTGGTCCGGCGCCCTGTTCAACCGGGGCCGCGCCAAAGCGGACAAGGTGGATATTGACCTGACCCACGGCAATCTGGCCCCGGGCCTGCTTTGCCCGGACGGCCAGTACCGCCAGATCGTCACCGTGGAGGATGCGGTGCGCGGCGGCTGTAACCTGTTCGATCTGGATCAGCTGCGGATGGAGTACAGCCCGGACGAATACCAGAACCTGCTGATGTGCGAATTCATTGACGATCTGGCGTCAGTGTTCCCGCTGAGCGAGCTGCAGGCGTGCATGGTGGACAGCTGGGAAGTCTGGTCAGATTTTCAGGCGCTGGCGCTGCGCCCGTTTGGCTGGCGTGAAGTCTGGATCGGCTATGACCCGGCGAAAGGTACGCAGAACGGCGACAGCGCCGGATGCGTGGTGGTGGCACCACCCACAGTGCCGGGCGGCAAGTTCCGCATTCTGGAGCGGCACCAGTGGCGCGGGATGGACTTCCGCGCCCAGGCTGACGCCATTAAAAAGCTGACCCAGCAATATAACGTGACCTATATCGGCATCGACTCGACCGGCGTCGGCCACGGCGTCTATGAGAACGTTAAGGCGTTCTTCCCTGCCGTGCGCGAATTCGTTTACAACCCCAACGTTAAAAACGCCCTGGTGCTCAAGGCATACGACATTATCAGCCACCGGCGCCTGGAGTTTGACGCCGGGCACACCGACATTGCGCAGTCCTTTATGGCAATCCGCCGCACCACTACCGCCAGCGGCAACCGCCCCACCTACGAAGCCAGCCGCAGCGAAGAAGCCAGCCATGCAGATCTGGCCTGGGCAACGATGCACGCACTGTTTAACGAACCGCTGCAGGGCGAAGCCGCCAATACCAGCAACATTGTGGAGATTTTTTGATGGGCAAGAGGAATAAAAACCGCGCTGCAGCTAAACAGAACGTTCAACAGAGCAGCGGCATATCTGCAGAAGCATTCAGCTTTGGCGACCCGATCCCGGTACTGGACCGCCGGGAATTGCTGGATTATGTGGAGTGCGTGCAGATGGACCGCTGGTATGAGCCGCCGGTGAGTTTTGACGGGCTGGCGCGCACCTACCGCGCCGCCGTGCATCACAGCTCACCGATTGCCGTTAAGCGTGACATTCTCAGCAGCACCTATATCCCGCACCGCCTGCTCAGCCAGCAGGCTTTTTCCCGTTTCGTTCAGGACTATCTGGTATTCGGCAATGCCTACCTTGAGAAACGCACCAACCGGCTCGGTGGCGTTCTCTCGCTGGAGCCCGCCCTGGCGAAATATACCCGCCGCGGCGTTGACCTGGACACTTACTGGTTTGTGCAGTACGGATTCACCACGCAGCCCTACGAATTCACGCCGGGAAGCATTTTCCATCTTCTTGAACCTGATATTAACCAGGAAATATACGGGCTGCCCGGCTACCTCTCAGCCATTCCGTCCGCGCTGCTCAACGAGTCCGCCACGCTGTTTCGCCGCAAATATTATATTAACGGCAGCCATGCGGGCTTTATCATGTACATGACCGACGCCGCGCAGAACCAGGAGGACGTAAACAACATCCGCCAGGCCATGAAAAGCGCCAAGGGCCCGGGCAACTTCCGCAACCTGTTCATGTACTCTCCCAACGGCAAAAAAGACGGGATCCAGATCATCCCGCTGTCAGAGGTGGCGGCGAAAGATGAATTTCTGAATATCAAGAATGTGAGCCGCGATGACATGATGGCTGCGCACCGCGTACCGCCGCAGATGATGGGGATTATGCCAAATAATGTCGGGGGTTTTGGGGATGTAGAAAAAGCGAGTAAAGTTTTTGTTCGAAATGAGCTCTATCCATTGCAGAAAAAACTAAGAGAGCTTAACACTTGGCTTGGAGAAGAAATCATTAAGTTTGACGAATACATTTTATAAAAGAATAGGCCGCAGAAAGCGGCCTTTATTATTCCCCAAAAGTATTATTCTTCTTCATCATGTACAACTTTTTTTTCGGGAATATCTTCATTTATCTTCTTCGTTCTTGTCAGTCCCGCCTTTCCCAGAACAGCATCCATTTTATCACCACCTTTTTCCACCAAACTTTTGAAACCATCAGAGGATAACATTTCCATTATTGGAGATGAATGAGCGGTTTCCTCAACGAATCTCAACGGTGGCTCTTCAAGTCGAGTAAGTGCATTGCCAAAAAGACGCTGTGAGAAATCAGAGTCTAATTGCATCGCTTCTCTACGATAACCTTCATAGGCTTTAGAAACGCTAGCTTTGAATTCATAATCTTCGGCCAATCTGAATCGTTGACCAATTTGCTTAGTAGCTAACCAAGCAAACCAAAGCGGGGCACCTACACTGAGAATCGATAAGATAAGCTGTATGGTTAGTTTGATACCAGAGGCATTAGGATTCGATAAGTATGCCTCCAGAGCATGCAATCGAGTATAACCAACAACGGCTCCAGCCCCAAGGGCTGCGATTAAGCCTGCTACCCATAGCCTGATACTGGCGTTAAGTTTTCTTGCTTTATCTTCAAAAGCTCCAGCTAAACCTTTAGATGTCGTTGTTCTAAAGGCCTCCTCACATTTATCGATATATCCTTGAGCTTCAACCTTAAGTTCAGCCAAATAATCGTTAGCTTCTTTCGCTACATTTTTATGTAATTGTGCAATCGTATTTTTTATGTCATTTAACTCTTTACCATCAAGCTTTGCCTGTTCTAATCTTTCATTGATTGAATCAGCATTTTTCTCTGAAAGTTCATTTAATTGATTAATTTCCTCATTTGTCTCCCTAAGAGATTTTAAGGTTGTGGGTAAACTCTCTGCAGCATCATAAGCTTCATTGATTACATTTATCTTGCTATCGAGGTCACCACTTTTCTCCTCAATAGTTTGAAGATTAGATTGATACAAACCTAGTCTGTTTATTATTTTTTTTGGAAGAAGTTCTTTGTTATTTAAAACTTCAAACGAAAATAGCTCATTTATTTCCGTACTTATATAAAGCATAGAAACAAAATACGATGCAATGGCTGGCCCCGATACATTAGTATTGCTGTGGTTTAAATGGTTTAAATTGGGTTGTGCTTTATCTAACGAATAAATTATAGAATCTATAATTTCAACGTCATGTTCAGAAGGTTCAAACTTAGTCATCTTGCCTATCTTTTCAGATAGCATTTTCGGGAAAGATACTAAATCTTCTGAATGTAAGAAGGGATATTGATAATTGTTAACATCAATAAAATCTTGCTGTGGAAAACTTATTGCACTAATAGTGGTATGTAAATTATCCAGTTTTTCTTTTAGTTGGTTCAACTTTTCATTCATGGCTTCGCCTTTGATTACTGTATGTAAAAGATAAACGTCCTTACAATATCACACTCATGACAACTATCAGAGGGTAAGCGCGCGCTCGTATCCCCGCCACGCCTGCTCGCTTTATGCAGTGGTTTTCATGCACCTGCATGATCTACGCAAAAGCCCGCCAGTTCTGGCGGGCCTTAGCAAAAACGATCCTCAAACGATCATGCGATCTCATGCGGCATAGACATGCACTACAGAGCTAACGCCTCGCAAGGGCTCGTTGTTCAACCTTGCTGACGCCAGAAGCAAGTTCAGACGCCAGCAACGTTTCTTAATGCAGCCAGCTGTCGTCTTCCCACACTTTCTGCATAATTTTCATCACTTGTTTTCTTTCTTCGTCCAGTTGCAGTCCGGTAAGTTCCACACCGTTAGAGCTACCTTTGCGGATACGAATTACCGTTTTGGGATACAGGGGGCGCAGGTTGCGGTAAAGCTCGGACTCCAGAGCGTCCAGGGTAGACTGGCTAATCTTCTGCTCTTTATCGATCATTATTTCAATGCGCATAAAAGTCACCTCAGCTGATGACATCCATTGAGCGGTTGTATTCGTGGGTTCTGATTTTTGCCATGAGTTCATCTGTTAGTTCAGAAACCCACTGCAGGGCCAGCCCCTTCTCTTCATCACTACACTCACTAGCCGCTACAAGCTTAAGAAAAAAATCAATGCGCTGGAGCTTCAAAGACTCCAAAAAATAGTCCTGCATCTTTCCTCCTATGACACCAAAGCAATACTGTATACATAACCACTGTTTATATTTACAGTATATAATAATCTTACTGATGTAAAACGTTTTTTTACGTTCATCAGCCTGATATGCCTGGTATTATTAAGAGCACGAATTGTTAACCCGCGTAATTAATACAGATCCCGCCACTTATCATCTTCCTGCAAACGCTGGTTCCGATAGAAGATACGCAGGCCTGCTCCTGACGGAATACTGCCGCCGCGAAGGAGTAAACCGACCTCTTTCTCGCTGCCATCAAATCCTCTGGACTTCAGCTCATAGACGAGCTGCTGTCGCTGATGGTCTGTAATTCGCTGTTTGTAGTCTTTACGCCGTTTCGGTTTCACCAGGCGTAACCTTGCAGCCAGTTCCCGGCGCTCTTTTTTGCTCATACTGTGCAGGTAATCGTGCAACTCCTTGTCATCCATGCGGGTAATGTCCGTTCTGGTATCCCCATAAGCTGATTTGTCTTTCCCTTGTTGGTTCAAATTTTCAGCAAGGGGACAGTTATTGCCACGAGTCCAAGGGGCGCAAGCGCCCTGGTCGGCTACCGCCTCCTGAACGTCAACGGCTTTACGAACCATTTTCCACTTCACGGCATGAGTGCAGATCTTGCCCTCTGCAATGGGTGACCAGATGCCATAAATACGAATGCCGTGATCGCCATAGGCGGTCGGCTCTTCGTTAATTTCATAAGCAGTTCTGATGAGGTGATATTTGCGGGGAACCAGTACGCCGCCCTGCTTCATGATGTAAGTGGCAAAACAACCAGCATCAGCAGCAGCCAGGATTGCATCAAGGCGCGGGTTATCCAGTACCGGCGCACCTGCTTTTTTGTCCCCCTGTTGCCTTGCCGCCTGACCAGCCAGCAATCGCAGTTCACGGTAAGCCTGGCGCCCCGGAATGCCAAAGAAGCGGAATTGCTGAACACGATGCAAAGACGCCCAGGCATTCACGTATTCAGCGTTATCACGCAGAGATTTACCCGTTTCCTTACTGATCTCGCCAGCCAGACCACGCCCGTCAATGTTCTTGCTGATATATTTCGCGATGTAGCTTGTCGGCGTTCCTTTGCGCGGGTTAATCAACTCAGACTTAAAGCGCGGCCCCGTGTTATTGCCCAGCTCCTCGCGGTCTTCACGTATGGCAAACTTACGCAACAAAGCAGTAATGGCGCGGCGATCTTTTTTGCGCATAAAACACAACAGGTGCCAGTGAACTGTACCGTCATGATGCGGCTCAGCCACCCGCACGCCATACCAGCGCAATCCGGACTTGTGCATAGCCTTACGAAATGCAGCAAACATGCCGACCAGATAATCGCTGCTTTGTCTTACTGTCGCGTTGGTCCAGGTCGGGTTTGGCCTGCCGTTATTTAGCGTGGAATGGAAACGTGACGGACAGGTGATGGTGTAGAAAACGGCGCAGTCACCACGCATTTCCGCGATAAGCTCCAGACCTTTAACGCAGGCCATCATCTCATTGCGGCGATGCGCCGGGTTGCTGCTGCTGGCGTTTACCACATCCTCCATGTCCAGCGTGTCGCCGTCTTCGTTCACCAGTTCATGAGAGCGGAAAAACTCCAGCGACTTACGGCGCTGCTCACGTTTATGCATCACGGCTTCATAGCTAACATAGGGAGATGCTTTTTTGCTGACCAGACAAACAGCACGCAACTGCTCTTCCCGCCATTCGCAACGCATCTTCCATAATTTCCGATACCACCAGTCGGCGCACAGCATACGCGCCAGCGAACCCGGAATGAGTTCATAGGGCACAGGTTTGCGGCGGTTTCTTTTCCGGCGGAGTTGCTCAAACGCAGGCGGTATGACATCCAGTCGCAGGGTTTCTGCTGCCACCTTTTCCCATGTCTTGCGGATTTCTTCCGGCTTAACATCATCGGAGGCATACAAATCGCCACAAGCTGCATCAAGGCACATGCTCATATGCGCAGCAACAAGGGTGGACAGGCGTTTCACCTGATCCTGACTCATTTCAGGCAGAATCAGCAGGCCGTCCAGCCCTTCATGGCTTGCCATAAAGCGAAAAGAAGTGGATAGCTGACTGTCGCGTACATGCTCCAGCCGTTCCAGACATGGCTTAATCGTCTCACGCAAATAGCGGGAATAAGCCTTTGGCCTGCCCAGGCTGCTGAAGTATTCAATACGTTGCATCAGCGGCTTGCTGATATGGGAAGGCTGGGCGCTGACATCTGCCAGAATGACCATGTCCGGGTTAAAACGCTGCTGTTCATGCGCCAGCTTTGCCCGGCTAATGAGCTTATCCTGCTCCATTTCGCGCTGGACAGGATCACGGGATTCATTAAAGAAATAACGTTCCCAGACCTGATCACTCAGTGCCTCGCGGCGGCGCTGTTCCTGCTCGTTATCGGCAGCGTACAGAGTGATCATGTTTGAAAGTGCAGACTCCGGCGCAACTTCCGCCGGTTCCAGATAAGGGTTAATGGCCTTTTTCGGGCCGTTCCATGAAAATGCTGCGGCAGCCTCGTTAAAGCCGCTAGAGTTGCTCATATCGTCATGACTCATACACGCACCTCGTACACAGCAGAACTATCCACGCCACGCGAAGGATCAAATCCCATCCAGCAGCGCGGCCCGGAAACAGCAATGATTTCTGTTGCAGATTTACTCTCGCCAGCCGACACGCCGATGCTGCGTTTTGCCTTGATGTAGTGGTGAGTGAAATTGCGATACAGCGAACGGATCAGGGATGTGTCACTGTTAGAAACAATGACCGGATGACCTTCAGATGATCGATGTTCAAGAACGGATGCCAGGTGATACTGGTCATCCTCAGTGAAGCCATCAGTGTGATAGCCGGAAAACGTACCGTCATACGGCGGATCGCAATACACCACATCCCCCACCTGCAGCATCGCCAGCGTTTCATCAAAGCTGGCGCAGATAAACGTTGCTCGCGGGGCTTTCTCTGCAAATGCGCGAATTTCTTTTTCAGGGAAATACGGATTTTTATAATTACCGTAGGGAATGTTGAAATGCCCGCTCTTGTTATAGCGACATAACCCACGGTAACCGTGACGATTGAGATACAGTAAATATACCGCTTTCATGAAATCAGTAATTTCAGTTGAGTAATTAAACTCCTGCCTTATGTTGTAATAAGCCACCTCCCTGTTTGCGATCTCAAATAAAACTTTGGCGCGAGATATAAACGATTCACAATCAGCGGCAACCTTTTTATAGAGGTTGATTAAATCAGGATTAATATCCGCAACCAGATAGCACGGATAATCCGTCTCCATCATCACAGCACAGGAACCAGCGAAAGGTTCAACCAGTCGCGGACCAGCAGGAAGATGTTTTTTCAGTTCGGACATTACGGCGGTTTTATTTCCCGCCCATTTCAGGATGGTGCTCATACAGCACCTCCGTTGTAATGTTTGCCTTTCAGCTCTGCGATTTCCTGACAGGTAATGCAAAGCTGCACACCCGGAATGGCACGGCGGCGTGCTGGCGGAATTGGCGCTTCACACTCAATGCAAAGCACGCGGGACACGCCCGGCGTTTTGGCACGGGCAGCACGGATATGGCGCTGGCGTTCTTCTTCAACGCGCTGCTGTACGAGATCCATTGCATCAGCCATTAGTGGATCTCCTGCGCTTCGTTCTGGATTGCTTCAGCAGTTACACGCAGTAGTTCTGCTGCTTCGACGTGGTTTAGCTGGCTGGATGTGATATGACACGCCAGGCTATCAAGGCGAGCTGCCATTGCTTCAGCCCTTGCCCGGCGTTCTTCCAGACGAGCCTCTGTCAGTAAAATATTAAGCCCTGCATCATCCGGTCCGGTTTTAGTCGTGAGAGTTTCAATATTACGCATAGTCAATTCTCCTGAATTTAGATAAAGGGATACCCGGCGGGTTTACGCCATTAATTTCATTAGTTTGTTAATTCGGCATGGTTAGCCGTCTAGGAAATAAGCTCACCACTGCACGAAAATGATTCATAGCTTTAATCAGCTCCCGCTTTTCGTCAGTGGTCAGCTCATTAATGCTGATGCTATGACGTTCAGCTGGAATTTTTGCCATAAAGAATATGGCAGCCAGTGCCCGTTTATTTTGTTCATTATTGATATCCCGTGGATCACGCATATCTTTAATAAACCGCTCAAGCTCTGACTCAATATTCAGACCAAAAACTTTCGCCCTTAACTCCGCAATGTGATTAAGTCCATTCAGGCGTTCGCCGGGGCTTAATGGAACAGTTGCCGCTGGGCCATCAATTGCCATTACCCCTCCTATCTCGTCGTACATATGCCTATTTGAAGTTGTGCCGGGAATTTTTTCACACGCCCGGCGCGTGCCTTGGTGGTAGACTGTTTGCGCCAACAATCATCTACCCCTCGAAGGAGAAACCTGATGTCAGACTCTGACAACTTCCATGTATTGCCTCGTCCTGCCCCTGCACCTAAGCCAGAACCGGGGCAAGATAAAAAATAGGAATCCGGCATGACTAAACAAAGCTCCGAATACTTCCAATTGCACTACTGTTATTACCTTGAACTAATGACAGCAACGTTCCATGGTCGAGCTGATAAATTAATGACAGCAATCCAACTTATAAGCGGAACCGCTGTATTTGCTAATACAGGTCTGGAATGGTTGTTCGCTTTTCCTGTTGTTGTAATCGCAACAATCCAACTTGTATGGCAACCAGCTATTATCGCGGAACGAGCAAGCGTACAAAGCCGACAATATGGTGAGTTGCTTTACGCCGAGGATGAATTGTCTCCACAGTTCATTGCACAAAAATTGAAAACTTTGCATCACTCTGACTCCACAACATTCGGTTCTTTGTTAAATCCAGCTTACAAACGAGCGGCTATTGCCTGCGGTCGGGTTGACGATGTAAACCTCAGCTTCCAAGAGAAACTTTTCGCTTGGTTCGCAGGTTGTTTGCCACGTTAACCATAAATCTTTGTAGGAATCGCTTTTTATTTCTTCCCCGGTAAGCCTGTTGCCGGGGTTGTAATTCAAAACTTGGATGCCACTTTTTCCCACAAGGTAAATAAATCCAGCCGTGACCGTAGTGCATTGCCGGGCTTTGTTTTACCAGCAGCGATGCAAATGATGGTTCTTTCGTCAGCATAAGCACCTCACAGCAAACCGAATGAAGCACCGAGGCCAGTTACAGTATCAACTGCACTTGCCATCGCAGGATTAGCCTGTAAACGGGCCTGCAATGAAACAGCAGCCAACGCCATCAGTCGTGTAACAGAGTTAATGCTGCTGATAGCATCACGACGACCTGCACTGGTTTTTACATCACCAGATACCGCACCTGCAGCAACACGCCCGATCTCTGCAGTTGCACTCATGACGTAATGCGGCAGTTTCTCTTTTGCAACCTCATTAACCGGTACACATGGCAGGCAGTGAATCTGTGCCAGAAAACCATCTACCAGCGTTGAATCTTCAGTCAGATCTGTAAGCAGCCAGATTTCTGGTGCGGTTAATAAATGAGGTTGAGATGGGTTCAGCTTGTTCCGCAGGATCTGCACATTCATGCCAGCACGTTCTGCCAGTTGCACCAGGTTGTGGCGCAATGCGAATGCACGACAGGCTTCATCAAAATGTGGATGTTTGGAAACTTGGTAATCAAACATGGTCGACACCCCTGATGTATCCCAAAATGGAACTAGTTGAATACAACATTGCAATCAGTAAGTGCATCAACGGTAAGAGCAGCAAGGTTGATCATCACCTTTTCTCTTTTCTTGTCTTTCCGAAGGCGATGCCGAGGGATGCGACCGTCAGCCAGCATATCGTTAATTGTGTCGATTGAAAGACCAGTAAGTTCGCTATAACGCTCAATTGTGACATGTGGCGTATTCAGAGTTATTGAAATGTTAGGGGTCATGATGCAACATCTCCTATTGGCTTGTGGTGAGCCTGTAGTAATCGTGACAAGTACCCAAATGGGGACAAAACTGATACTAGGATCGCAAAAGAGATATGTCAACATCAAAGTACCCAAGTGAGATCAAAATAAATCCCAATAAAGGTGGTAAGGCTGCGATTGAGCGATTAGTCGAAGCTTATGGCTTTACGACACGACAGGCTTTAGCTGATCACTTGGAAGTATCAAAAAGCACTCTGGCGAACAGGTATTTGCGGGATACGTTTCCTGCAGACTGGATAATCCAATGTGCTCTTGAAACAGGAACCTCACTGAAATGGTTAACCACCGGGCAAGGACTTAAGCAAAGCTCGCTGACAGTAGCCACAGAAGAGCTTCCCAAGTTTCGCCTTACCGCAGGCAAAATGATTGAAGATGGTTCATATATATTCGATTCATCATTTCTTCCTGCAAATCTTTCATCACCAATTGTTATTCAGGATGGGCTTGTCACATACATTTGTGATCAAAAATTTTCTGAAGTACTTGATGGACACTGGTTAATCAACATCGACGGAACCTATTCCATTCGAAAAATCACAAAGCTTCCAAAAGGTATGATTAAAATTACAACTACAGAGAATAGCTTTGAATGTGCATTTTCTGATATTGAAGTGGTTGCTTGTATAAGAAGTACAATAGTTTCAAATTGATATAGTAAAAGGATTTAAAAATGAATTCATTTTCCATCGTTATATTCTTATTAGCATTTCTCGCCCCTGTTCTAGCTATAATATTATTTAAGCAAAGTAAAGAACACAAATCCGCCATAGATAACCTGACGGCTAACAACATAGCCCTTTCCAGCCAACTGAGTGAAAATCAAGAAAAGTTAGCACAGACTGCACGAGATCTATCAGAGCTTGAAGGGCGAGCAGCACCATTATGGCAATACGAAGAATTGCACAGCGCAGTGATGGAGGCAGAGAATAAGATAAAAAATGCAGACTCAATAGCTAGGCAAAAAATAGAAGAAGCCCAAATAAAGGCAGCTAAGACAGTAAACGAAGCAAGTTATCAAGCTCAGATAACAATAAGCAACGCTAATAGCGAAGCTATAGCAATCACCAAAGACGCTCGCGATGCACGCCTGAAAGCCAAAGAACGTCTTGATAATGCCAACAGTAAAGCAAATGAGCTGATCTCAAATGCTAATGACAACGCAGTAAAAATTATTTCCGATGCAGAAGAAAGAGCAAAAGAGATTGCTGGTTCAGCATATGAAGCTAAAGAGTTTGCAGAAAAATATGAAGCAGTTGCCAAATCAATGAAAAATAAAATTGAAGGTTATGGCGATGAATGGATCATCCCTAACCGTAGTGTACTTGATGAATTGGCAGAAAATTATGAGTTTACAGATGCAGGCAAGGAATTACAAAAAGCCAGGGAGTTAACAAAATCATTAATAAAAACTAATAAAGCAGCTTCGTGTGATTATGTTGAGCAAAACAGGCGTAATACTGCTATCAACTTTGTTTTGGATGCCTTCAATGGAAGAGTTGACAGTATTTTATCAAAAGTCAAACACAACAATTTTGGAAAACTTTCCCAAGAAATAAAAGATGCATTTCAACTTGTAAATTATAATGGCTCTGCTTTTAGATCCGCAAAAATAAGTGACATCTATCTTCAGGCACGACTCAACGAGCTAAAATGGGGAGTTGCAGTTAATGAAATTATGCTCGAAGAAAAAGAGGAGCAAAGAAGGATTAAAGAACAGCTTCGTGAAGAGGAAAGAGCTCGTAGAGAGTATGAAAAAGCGATAAAAGAAGCCGAAAAAGAAGAGAAAGCTATTCAGCAAGCTATAAATAAAGCAACGAAAGAGCTTATGCTTGCAAATGAAGAACAACGCTTAGCTTTAGAGCAAAAAATAGCTGAACTACAGTTAAAATATGAAGAAGCTGAAGCTAAAAACCAACGAGCTATTTCTATGGCTCAACAAACTAGATCAGGCCATGTTTATATAATTAGCAATATTGGCTCATTTGGCGAAGATGTATATAAAATTGGAATGACACGCCGCCTTGAACCACTTGATCGTGTTCGTGAACTTGGGGATGCTAGTGTTCCTTTTTCGTTCGATGTTCATGCGATGATTTATAGTGATGATGCACCGTCATTAGAAAATCATCTGCATAAAGTCTTCAACGAAAAGCAGGTCAATAAAATTAACTCACGAAAAGAGTTTTTTAACGTAAATATTAAAGAAATTAAATCGGTTATTGAAGATATGAACATCAATGCCCACTGGACAATGTTTGCAGAGGCGAAAGAATATAGAGAGTCACTATCTATTGATCAGGAACGCAAAGCAGCCACTTCCGCCAACGATGAACTACATGTTGCTTAGCAATGTATGTTTCATAGCAATCACACATTGATTGCTGGTTGTATATACAGTTAAATTTAGCCCTCTGATATGAGGGCTTTTTTATGGCAGTACGAAAACTCACCACAGGAAAATGGCTTTGCGAATGTTACCCCGCCGGACGTAGTGGACGTCGTGTGCGTAAACAATTCGCCACCAAAGGCGAAGCACTGGCTTTTGAGCGTCACACGATGGAAGAAACCGAAGCAAAGCCCTGGCTAGGTGAATCAGTGGATCGTCGAACACTGAAAGACGTGGTTGAGCTATGGTTCAAACTACATGGTAAATCACTGACAGCTGGGCAGCATGTCTATGACAAATTGCTGCTGATGGTTGACGCTCTGGGCAATCCCCTTGCAACTGATCTAACCTCTAAAATGTTTGCCCACTATCGAGATAAACGCCTGACAGGTGAGATCTACTTCAGCGAGAAATGGAAGAAAGGAGCAAGCCCGGTCACCATTAACCTGGAGCAAAGCTATCTAAGTAGTGTTTTTAGCGAACTATCCCGCCTGGGCGAATGGTCGTATCCGAACCCACTGGAGAACATGCGAAAATTCACCATCGCAGAAAAAGAGATGGCATGGCTTACCCATGAGCAGATTGTTGAATTACTGGCTGATTGCAAACGTCAGGACCCAATTCTGGCACTGGTAGTTAAGATATGCTTAAGCACAGGCGCACGCTGGCGAGAAGCCGTAAATCTTACTCGTTCACAGGTGACCAAATACCGAATCACCTTTGTAAGAACGAAGGGGAAGAAAAACAGAAGCATCCCTATCAGTAAAGAGCTTTACGAAGAGATCATGGCGCTTGATGGGTTCAATTTCTTCACAGACTGCTATTTTCAATTTTTATCCGTGATGGAAAAAACGTCTATCGTCCTCCCTCGCGGTCAACTGACACACGTTCTGCGCCATACGTTTGCGGCGCATTTCATGATGTCGGGTGGAAATATCCTTGCTTTGCAAAAAATCCTCGGACATCACGATATAAAAATGACTATGCGTTACGCTCATCTGGCACCGGATCATCTGGAAACGGCGCTCCGTTTCAATCCTCTGGCAACGCTGCCAAGTGGCGACAAAGTGGCGGCAGCGGTTGGCATTACCCCGTAATAACCACCACTGACCACCAACCTAACTTATTGTTTTTAATCTAACTTATTGTTTTCATTAACCCGTTTACATAAATGGGTTTTTTGTTATCTAAAACTTATCTACTACCCTGCAACCCTCTCAACCATCCTCAAAATCTCCTCGCGCGATAGCGGCTTACGGTCGGTGACAAAATGCAGCGTCATCCCCTCAATAAACGCATCAAGCGCGCGGGCGGTTCCGGGTTCAAACCATTGTTCGAGCGTTTGCTGACTGCGCTGCATCCAGTTTTGCATTACCGTTTTTAATAGCGGTTTTCGGCTAGCCAGCGCGTAGAGCTGGTACATCAGCTCCATGTTATCCGGCGTTGCAACCTGTGAGCTGTAGATCATATCGGTGATAGCCTGGCATGCGCCCGGAGCATCACTAACATCGCTAAAAAATGCCTGATATTGCCGGGACATGATCTCAGTAAAACTGCTGAACGCCTCCAGTAACAACTCATCAATTCCTGAAAAATAGTAGGTCATCGATCCCAACGGTACCCCGGCAAGGGTAGCAATTTTGCGGTGCGTAACAGCATGTATTCCGTAAAGTTTCACCGCCTCCAGCGTGGCCTGGATAATTTTTTCTCGCCGTTGCGGATCGTTAGCGCGACGCATGTCATTTCCTCTCTCTGCAATTGTGTACAAATGTACACAACCTTGCTAATGTTGTCTTCCCTCTTCTTATTTTGACGTGATCTATGACCGTAAATTCTTCACGTAATGCATTGAAACGCCGAACCTGGGCGCTGTTTATGTTCTTCTTTTTGCCAGGCCTGTTAATGGCGTCCTGGGCAACCCGTACGCCTGCTATCCGCGATATTCTCTCTGTCTCGATCGCTGAAATGGGCGGTGTTCTCTTTGGTCTGTCGATCGGTTCGATGAGCGGTATTCTCTGCTCGGCGTGGTTAGTGAAACGCTTTGGGACACGTAATGTCATCCTGGTCACGATGTCCTGCGCATTGATCGGGATGATGATATTAAGTCTGGCACTCTGGCTGACATCGCCCCTGCTCTTTGCCGTTGGTCTCGGCGTCTTTGGGGCAAGTTTTGGTTCTGCGGAAGTGGCGATAAACGTTGAAGGTGCTGCCGTTGAGCGAGAAATGAATAAGACGGTTTTGCCGATGATGCACGGTTTTTATAGCCTGGGCACGCTGGCAGGCGCAGGTGTCGGGATGGCACTGACGGCCTTTGGCGTTCCGGCAACGGTGCACATTTTATTGGCGGCGCTGGTAGGTATCGCACCTATTTATATCGCCATTCAGGCAATCCCTGACGGTACGGGCAAAAATGCTGCCGATGGCACCCAGCATGGCGAAAAAGGCGTACCTTTTTATCGCGATATCCAGTTGCTGCTGATAGGTGTTGTGGTGCTGGCGATGGCCTTTGCCGAAGGTTCTGCCAACGACTGGTTACCCTTATTAATGGTTGACGGTCACGGTTTTAGCCCTACTTCCGGCTCGCTGATTTATGCCGGTTTTACCCTGGGGATGACCGTTGGACGCTTCACCGGCGGTTGGTTCATCGACCGTTACAGTCGCGTTGCCGTGGTTCGGGCCAGTGCACTAATGGGGGCGTTGGGTATTGGGCTGATTATTTTTGTCGATAGCGCCTGGGTCGCTGGGGTGTCTGTTGTACTCTGGGGACTGGGTGCCTCGCTGGGCTTCCCGCTGACCATTTCTGCCGCCAGCGATACCGGCCCCGATGCACCAACCCGCGTCAGTGTGGTAGCAACGACCGGTTATCTGGCTTTCCTCGTCGGGCCGCCGCTGCTGGGCTATCTCGGCGAACATTATGGATTACGTAGTGCAATGCTGGTTGTACTGGCGCTGGTTATTCTCGCGGCTATTGTCGCGAAAGCCGTCGCCAAACCCGATACCAAAACGCAGACGGCGATGGAGAATAGTTGATGAGCATTAAATTAATTGCGGTAGACATGGATGGTACTTTCTTAAGCGATCAAAAAACCTATAACCGTGAGCGGTTTATGGCTCAGTATCAGCAAATGAAAGCACAAGGAATTCGCTTTGTAGTCGCCAGCGGGAATCAATATTATCAGTTGATCTCTTTCTTCCCTGAAATTGCTAATGAAATTGCCTTTGTGGCTGAAAACGGCGGCTGGGTAGTGAGCGAAGGCAAAGATGTTTTTAATGGCGAGCTATCGAAGGATGCGTTTGCTACTGTCGTGGAACATTTGCTGACGCGCCCGGAAGTGGAAATTATTGCCTGCGGAAAAAATAGTGCCTATACACTCAAAAAATATGACGATGCCATGAAAACGGTGGCGGAAATGTATTATCACCGTCTGGAATACGTCGATAACTTTGACAACTTAGAGGATATCTTCTTTAAGTTTGGCCTGAATCTTTCCGATGAACTGATTCCACAAGTACAAAAAGCATTACATGAGGCCATCGGCGATATTATGGTGTCGGTCCACACCGGCAACGGCAGCATCGATCTGATTATCCCCGGCGTACATAAAGCCAATGGCCTTCGCCAACTGCAGAAATTATGGGGAATAGACGACAGCGAAGTGGTGGTCTTTGGCGATGGCGGTAACGATATTGAGATGCTGCGTCAGGCAGGCTTTAGTTTTGCAATGGAAAATGCCGGTAGCGCGGTCGTCGCAGCGGCAAAATACCGCGCAGGCTCCAATAACCGTGAAGGCGTACTGGATGTGATCGATAAAGTTCTTAAACACGAAGCGCCATTTGACCAATAAAACCGGCAGCACGCCCGGCAACACAATGCCTGAATGAAGGCTGCATAATTCGCGGAAATTAACCCGCTGCATTATTTCAGGCGAAATGATTATGAAAAATTGTCTACTGTTGGGCGCGCTTTTAATGGGCTTTACTGGTGTGGCGATGGCGCAAAGTGTCACCGTCGATGTGCCGAGTGGATACAAAGTGGTTGTGGTTCCTGATTCAGTCAGCGTTCCACAAGCGGTCAGCGTCGCGACTGTGCCGCAAACCGTCTATGTGGCTCCTGCGCCAGCTCCGGCTTACCGCCCGCATCCTTATGTTCGCCATCTTGCCAGCGTAGGTGAAGGGATGGTTATCGAACACCAGATTGACGACCATCACCATTAATTCGAGAATGCCTGATCGCACAAAGCAGTCAGGCATTTTTTTACCCTTCGTGAGAATTTCCCATCTGTTTATCTTTTAAAAAGATAACCATCAGCGACAGCCACAAAATTCCGTTGACAAGGTTGAAGAGATTAAACAGTCCGTTGCCCCCGTTCAGCCAGGCATGTTTGCTGATTTCAATACCAACGGTAAAGATCAGCATTTGCAGCATTCCCATCGCGGCAGAAACCGTACCTTTACTCATATCGCTGGCAAACAGGGTTAATCGCACCAGTCCCGCATTCGCCAGACCAATACCGAAAGCATAAATACTTAACCCGGCAGTCATCCATAAATACGCGTGCGATGAGATAACCGTTGCCGCAGCAGCGACCAATAGACCAATCATAATCGGCCAGCCGCCCATAATAATCAGCGAACGTACGGTGCGGCGCGAGGTCAGACGCGCTAACAGCAAGTTACCCGCAATTAACGCCCCGAAAATAGGCACTTGCAGCAAGCCATATTCATAGCTGCTCAACTGCTCGCCGGTAATGATGATAATCGGCGACTGGGCGATCCACGCCAGCAACGGCAGACTAACGAATCCCAGCGCCAGCGCCCCCGCCACAAAGCGGCCGTTCTTCAGCACCAGCTTATAGTCACGACCGAGTTCTTTCAGTGACAGTTTCTCGCCTATACGCGTGGCGGTTTCAGGCATGGCTCGTTGCAGACCGAAAAAGGAGATCGCTGCCAATGCGGCAAACAAAACAAACATCCCCTCCCAGGGCAGCACATGGATCCACGCCGCGCCCACCAGCGGACCAAGTAGCGGAGCAATCAGCGCCACGTTCGCCATCAGCGCGGTGATCTTGATACAAACCGCCTCTTCGAAGGATTCCTGAATTGCGGCGTATCCCACAGCGCCAATGAAACAGAGGCTTATGCCCTGCAAGAAGCGCAACAGGGTGAATTGTTCAATGTTTTGCGCCAGCAATATTGCCAGACAGGTGACGATAAACCACACCACTCCCGCCAGCATCACCGGACGGCGACCAATACGATCCGACAGCGGCCCCAGCAGCCATTGTAAAAACATCCCGCCCGCCAGATACGCGGTCATCGAAGTAGGAACCCAATCAATGCCCGCCTGATATTGTTCCACCACGGCCAACATACCGGGTTGAATCATATCGTTGCCGATATAGGTTGAAAATTCGTAAAGCACCAGACAGAGAGGGAAAAGTAACGCCTGACGTCCAAGCCTGGCACCGGAAGCTAATTTATTTTGCATGCAATTTCTTCGCCAATAATAATCGCGCAGAGTTTAATAAAAGCGCAGCTAACGAGAAAGCGAATTTTGTAGCTGAAACCACGGTTAAGCACATTCTTACATTATTACGAGTATAGCTACGCTTTCTTTAAGTTTTATTTAACCTATGCCCGTTACAATCACCCACCGTAAACAGGCCGCTTGAGGGAAATAAGACGATGCCGCTTTACCCAGTTTAACCTGCACTTTATTCTCAACGACTTGCCTGTATTGGCTCCCTTTTAATCACTTTGCGTCGGGAAGTTATGCTGGAAAATTTGAATCTCTCTCTATTCTCTCTTATTAACGCGACGCCAGACTCGGCTCCGTGGATGATCTCGTTGGCGATTTTTATTGCTAAAGATTTGATTACCGTGGTGCCGTTGCTGGCCGTGGTACTTTGGTTGTGGGGGCTTACAGCACAACGGCAACTGGTGATAAAAATCGCTATCGCGCTGGCGGTCAGCCTGTTTGTGTCCTGGACGATGGGACATCTTTTTCCGCACGACCGACCCTTTGTCGAAAATATCGGCTATAACTTCCTGCATCATGCGGCGGATGACTCATTCCCAAGCGATCACGGTACGGTGATTTTCACCTTTGCACTGGCATTTTTATGCTGGCATCGCCTGTGGTCCGGCTCACTTTTAATGGTGCTGGCCGTCGTCATTGCCTGGTCGCGCGTTTATCTTGGCGTCCACTGGCCGCTGGATATGCTCGGTGGATTGCTGGCAGGTATGATTGGCTGCCTTAGTGCCCAGATTATCTGGCAAGCGATGGGGCATAAACTCTATCAACGTCTGCAATCGTGGTATCGCGTCTGTTTTGCATTACCGATCCGCAAAGGCTGGGTGCGTGACTGATCTCTGCTAAAAAGTGTAGTATTGAGCGGCTCGCTTCAATAACTATTCAGAGGGATTATGGAAACACGTCGCGAAGAGCGTATCGGGCAGCTGCTGCAAGAATTAAAACGCAGCGATAAGTTACATCTTAAAGACGCCGCCGCCCTGCTTGGGGTTTCGGAGATGACGATTCGTCGCGATCTGAACAACCACAGTGCGCCCGTCGTTTTGCTCGGCGGCTATATTGTTCTGGAACCGCGCAGTGCCAGCCATTACCTGTTAAGCGATCAAAAATCCCGCCTGGTGGAAGAAAAACGCCGGGCGGCAAAACTGGCTGCGACGCTGGTAGAACCCGATCAGACCCTCTTTTTTGACTGTGGCACCACCACGCCGTGGATTATTGAAGCGATTGATAATGAAATCCCTTTTACCGCCGTTTGTTATTCGCTAAATACCTTTCTGGCGCTGAAAGAGAAACCCCATTGCCGCGCGTTTCTTTGCGGTGGTGAATTTCACGCCAGCAACGCCATTTTCAAACCCATCGATTTTCAGCAAACGCTGAATAATTTTTGCCCGGATATCGCTTTTTATTCTGCGGCGGGCGTGCATGTCAGTAAAGGCGCTACCTGTTTTAATCTTGAAGAGTTGCCGGTAAAACACTGGGCCATGTCGATGGCGCAAAAGCATGTGCTGGTTGTCGACCACAGTAAATTTGGCAAGGTGCGTCCGGCGCGCATGGGTGACCTGAAACGCTTTGATATTGTGGTGAGCGATTGTTGCCCGGAAGATGAGTATGTGAAGTACGCGCAGACGCAGCGCATTAAGTTGATGTATTAATGACGTATAACCGGATGACGTTTCGCGCCATCCGGTTATCAGAAGATTAAGAGAACCAGCTGCCGAACCACTGATGGAATTTCATCATCACGAAATCCCACACCCGACCAAAGAATCCGCCCTCTTCCACATTTTCCATCACGATCAGCGGACGCTGCTCAATGGATTTACCGTTAAGCTGGAAATCAATGGTCCCGACAACCTGACCTTTTTTCAGCGGTGCGGTAAGCTGCGGTTCCGTTAACGTATAACTCGCTTTCAGGTTTTTCAGCTGCCCACGCGGTATGGTCACTGAGCCCGCTTCACCTGCCCCGAGATTCACTTCGCTCTTATCACCAAACCAGACGCGCTGAGTCACAAAGGTGGCATCAGGTTTAATTGGCGTCACGGTTTCAAAGAAGCGGAAACCCCAGGTCAATAATTTCTCAGACTCATTAAAACGGATACGGTCGGTTTTCGCCCCCAACACTACGGAGATTAAACGCATATCGCCCTGGGTAGCCGAAGCAACCAGATTATATCCCGCGCCTGCCGTGGTTCCTGTCTTCATGCCATCAACATTCAGATTGCTGCTCCACAGCAGACGGTTACGGTTAGGCTGACGAATTTTGTTGAAGGTGAACTCTTTCTCTTTATGAATGGCGTACTCTTCCGGCACATCGTGGATCAATGCTTTACCCAGCAATGCCATATCGCGCGCGGTGCTGAACTGCCCCGGCGCATCCAGGCCGTGCACCGTCTGGAAGGTAGTGTTGGTCAGACCCAGTTTTTTGGCATAACCATTCATCAGACCAATAAATGACTCCTGGCTCCCGGCAACGTAATCAGCCAGCGCAATACAGGCGTCATTACCGGACTGGATAATCACACCTTTGTTCAAGTCTGCCACCGAAACCTGATCGCCCGGTTTGAGGAACATTACCGATGAACCACGCAGTGCCGGATTTCCCGTCGCCCAGGCATCTTTACCGACCGTCACCATATCGGTGAGTTTAATCTTATCGGCCTTAAGCGCCTGCCCAACCACATAGCTGGTCATGATTTTAGTCAGGCTCGCGGGATCCAGTTTCTCATCCGCATTGCCTTCTGCCAGCACTTTACCGCTGGCGTAATCCATTAAAATCCATGCACGCGCATCCACGCTCGGCGCTTCAACGGTTTGTTCCGCCGCGAATGCCGTTGGGGCAAAAAGGAATAAAAATGCAGAACCCGCTGCAAGACCACGAAGGAGAGAGGAGTATTGCGTCATAAATGCCACCCGAGTATCCATTCAAAAAAAATACGTTATATCGCCGTATGATAAGTTTGGTGATTAATAACGCACACACAAACTTAAAGAAACCGTAAGTTGGTAAAGTTTTTAAAGTTTATGCAATATCCTGCCGCTTCGCTGCTTCTGGTGTCATTTTTTTGCCAGCTGTTGCTTAAAAGTTAACTTTACTTCACCATCGGAGTCCTGTTCAGCCTGTGGCTGCCTGTCGGAAAAGGGGTGAGTATGATTACGCTGTGGGGTCGGAATAATTCAACTAACGTAAAAAAAGTATTGCTGACGCTCGAAGAACTGGAACTACCTTATGAGCAAATTCTCGCGGGCCGTGAGTTTGGGATAAATCACGATGCTGATTTTCTGGCGATGAACCCTAACGGGCTGGTGCCGTTGTTGCGTGACGACGAAAGTGATCTCATTCTTTGGGAATCAAACGCCATTGTCCGCTATCTGGCGGCACAGTACGGGCAAAAACGCCTGTGGATCGACTCACCGGCACGTCGTGCGGAAGCGGAAAAATGGATGGACTGGGCAAACCAGACGCTCAGTAATGCTCATCGCGGGATCCTGATGGGATTAGTCAGAACACCACCGGAAGAGCGCGATCAGGCCGCCATTGATGCCAGTTGCAAAGAGTGCGACGCCCTGTTTGCCCTGCTCGATGCGGAACTGGCAAAAGTAAAATGGTTCTCTGGCGACGAGTTTGGTGTGGGCGATATCGCTATCGCACCGTTCATCTACAATTTGTTTAACGTTGGCCTGACCTGGACACCGCGTCCAAATCTGCAACGCTGGTATCAGCAACTCACTGAACGCCCCGCAGTGCGCAAAGTGGTGATGATTCCCGTTAGCTAATTGCGTGGGCTAACTTTAAGTAATTCCCCACTGGACTCGTCGGTGAGAACGTATAAATAACCGTCGGGTCCAGTGCGAACATCACGAATTCGCTGCCCTCTGTCCGTTAAAATACGGCCATCTTCTGTCACTTTGTCGCCGTTGACGCTCATCACAATGACATCTTTATCTTTCAGCGCGCCAATAAATAATTTTTGCTGCCACTGGGGGAATTTATCGCTGTTATAGAAGGCCATGCCGCTCACAGCGGGCGAATCTTTCCAGTAAAAAACAGGTTGCTCGGTCCCGGCGACGATCTCCCCTTTCGCTTCCGGTATCTTAAAGCCTGAATAGTTGATTCCCCAGGTTGCCAGCGGCCAGCCGTAGTTTTTGCCTTTTTGCGGGATATTAATTTCATCACCACCGCGCGGGCCATGTTCATTCAGCCACAGTGCATTACTCCACGGATTCATCGCCATTCCTTGCGGATTACGAATGCCATAAGACCAGATCTCGGCGCGCGCACCGGATTCCTTTATAAAAGGATTATCATCCGGGATTTCGCCCTGGTCGGTCAGACGCACCAGTTTGCCCTGTAATTTATCCAGATCCTGCGCCGTCGGGCGCTGATTGTTTTCGCCCAGAGCAATAAAAAGATAACCTTTACCGTCGAATACCAGCCGCCCGCCAAAATGGTTGCCGGTAGACAGTTTTGGCATCTGGCGAAAGACGGTGCGGAAGTCGGTCACTTTTGAGAGATCATCACTTAAGCGGCCATAACCCACAGCAGTTCCGGCTTTGCCATCATCGCCAACTTCGGAATAACTTAACCAGATGCGGCGAGACTGAGCAAAATCAGGCGCTAAAACCACGTCCAGCAGGCCGCCCTGCCCGTGCGCCCAAACGTCCGGAACTCCGGAAAGCGGCGCAGATAATCCTTTTCCTGCTTGCCAGTGACGCAACTCGCCGCCGCGCAGAGTGATTAACATACCGTGATTATCGGGTAAAAAGGCCAGTGCCCAGGGATGGTCGAGTTTGTCTTGCAGTACTTCGACATTTACCGTTGCAGGAGCCGCCCAGAGAGCGGAAGAAAGACAAATAAGGGGCACAAGGAAAAAGGATTGTCGATGCATAACGCCTCCGGATTGACTCTGGCTTAAAGCGTAGTCAGTGGAGGAGATAACAAATTCATTTTTACAAAAACTTAAACATGAAGGGGGAGACGCTTTCTCCCCCTTAGTTTTCAGGCCTTCTCAAGCATGGCGTGCTTCTGCAGGCTCTGGATACTCAGCGTTAAGCTCATCAGACAATTTTCAAGCTTATCGGCGTTGACGGTAATAACAGTCGGGCAATCATGGTGCCCACTCATCAAACATACTGCGGCTGTCGCTAATGCTTCTTCAGCATGATGAAGAGCACTCCACTCTTCCTGATCCAGATGAAGATTCAACCGCAGCGATTTATCGTGCAGTTCGCGATTCAGTTTAAAAAAGTTATCTCGTAGATGATTGCTTTCGCTGACGGACATGTATCCTTTTGCCTTCCTCAGTTGCACGTATGCGGCGAGGTCAACGCGTGCGTCGATCAACCGGTTCAGCAGATCGATTCGCTGTCTGTCAACGAACATACTTCGATCCTCCTCTTCCCAGCCTTGTTGCAATTAAATAGTATGGCTATTTTTTGAGCAAAATGCTGTCCAGGATCAATTCTTCACGCCGAGTTAACAAAATTTACATTTCCTTCGCCTCCGCCAGCGAATGAGATTGCGATACAAATTTTATCCAGAACTCTGTAGAATCCCTGCCCTGACCTTTCCTGTAACTGAATATTTTTTAAGCTATGAGCAAAGTAACTCCCCAGCCGAAAATCGGCTTTGTTTCCCTTGGCTGTCCGAAAAACCTTGTTGATTCAGAGCGTATTCTCACCGAACTCCGCACTGAAGGTTATGACGTGGTACCGAGCTATGACGATGCGGACATGGTGATCGTCAACACCTGCGGCTTTATTGACAGCGCGGTACAAGAATCACTGGAAGCCATTGGTGAAGCGTTGAATGAAAACGGCAAGGTTATTGTGACCGGTTGTCTGGGGGCAAAAGAAGATCAGATCCGCGAAGTCCACCCGAAAGTGCTGGAAATCACCGGGCCTCATAGCTATGAGCAGGTTCTGGAGCACGTTCATCACTACGTGCCAAAACCGAAACACAACCCATTCCTGAGCCTGGTGCCAGAACAAGGTGTGAAACTGACGCCGCGTCATTATGCCTATCTGAAAATTTCTGAAGGCTGTAATCACCGCTGCACCTTCTGCATTATTCCGTCTATGCGCGGCGACCTGGTGAGCCGTCCGATTGGCGAAGTGTTAAGTGAAGCGAAACGTCTGGTAGATGCGGGCGTTAAAGAGATTCTGGTGATCTCGCAGGATACTTCCGCCTATGGCGTTGATGTTAAACATCGTACTGGCTTCCACAACGGCGAGCCGGTAAAAACCAGCATGGTCAGCCTGTGCGAACAGTTATCGAAACTGGGGATCTGGACACGTCTGCACTACGTTTACCCTTATCCGCATGTGGACGACGTCATCCCACTGATGGCAGAAGGCAAAATCCTGCCGTATCTGGACATTCCGTTGCAGCACGCCAGCCCGCGCATTCTCAAACTGATGAAGCGTCCGGGTTCTGTAGATCGCCAACTGGCGCGCATCAAACAGTGGCGCGAAATCTGCCCGGAACTGACCCTACGCTCAACCTTTATTGTCGGCTTCCCTGGCGAGACAGAAGAAGATTTCCAGATGCTACTCGACTTCCTGAAAGAAGCGCGTCTGGATCGCGTTGGCTGCTTTAAATACAGCCCGGTTGAAGGTGCAGACGCCAATGCCCTGCCTGACCAGGTTCCGGAAGAAGTTAAAGAAGAACGCTGGAACCGTTTCATGCAGCTGCAGCAGCAGATTTCCGCCGAGCGCCTGCAAGAGAAAGTGGGCCGTGAAATTCTGGTGATTATCGACGAAGTGGACGAAGAAGGCGCGATTGGTCGCAGCATGGCAGATGCACCGGAAATCGACGGCGCGGTTTATCTCAATGGTGAAACCAACGTTAAGCCGGGTGATATCCTGCGTGTGAAAGTCGAGCACGCCGATGAGTACGATTTGTGGGGTAGCCGGGTTTAATTAATTCAGGCCGGGCAAAATCATTTGTCCGGCCTGCGAATAATGATTACTGCCAGCTAATCTGTGCCCTGCCGTTTTTCTTACTCTTATACAGCCGCTCATCCGCCAGCATTTTCAAGCGTTCGACGGTAGGACATTCATTTGAATGTGCTACACCGATACTGGTACTTAAATTAATGCTTCCCACCTGGAAATGAACGATTTCTTTTAGAATCGATAGCAACTCTTCCAGCGTTCCACCCGTATAAATCACCGCAAATTCGTCACCGCCGAAGCGGTAGACTTTACCTTTATCTACCGGGATCTGTGATTTAAGGATTTTCACCACTTTCATCAACACTTCATCGCCCAGCAAATGACCGAAGGTGTCGTTAATGTTTTTGAATTTATCGACGTCAAACAGGCACAAATAACCGCCTTTTTCCGGCAGCGCTTTTAAATCTTCGTCAAAGGATTTTCTGCCCATTGCTTTGGTCAGGTCGTCCAGGAACGCCGAGTTATACATACTGTAGAGTTTTTTGACATCGGCAGCCGAAAAGAAAAGCCCGCCATCCAGTACGCGTTCAAAATGGTTATTAATGATGGCTTCTTTCTCCACAATACCACGATTAATCACTCTGCGTACCAGATAGAGGCAACTGGCACCCGATATCACTGCCACCAATGCGGCAAAGAAAATAATCAATGTACAAACCCGCAAATAAACATCTTTTTTATACGCAAATACATACAATCCGGTCGGCAAATAGGCGAAGTGCTCCATCGCTTCCGAAACGGTGAAGATGGCGTTTTTAGCATTATATTCATCACCGGTCACCGGTTTACCGTTCTTAAATAGAGAGAACATCAGGTTCTCGCTGTCCATCGCCAGCGATTTTGACAGTAAAGAAAAACGCTCCAGACCAAGCAAAAATATCAGACTACGATTGTGAGTTACCGGATAGAGGTAATAGACGAAGGTTTTACCGTCAAAAGAGATAAACCCTGTATTTTTGACATGTCGATACTTCACAACCTGCATAATATCTGCACAATAATTTTTCTCGAACTCCTTTACCTGAATACATTCGTCACTGGAAATCAGATAAGGACCGACATCGTACAAATAAGAGGGGGAAACCGAGTCGGCGTAAGCTGTGCGCAAACCAACCAACAGCTGTTCCTCCGTGGGATTTAGCGTGTTGATAAGATCAATTGCCACGCTACGCCGATATTCAGCAATATTTGCCACCGCAAAAGCAGTATCAATAACGGACTGTTTCAGGCTATACACCCGTTCCTTTACCATTTGAGTGTAGATCCCGCAGGCAACTGCTGAAATCATGATAAAAATCAGCAGACTGACTGTAAGTACGAACTTATTGATTCTGGACATACGTAAACTACTCTTTTACTAATTTTCCACTTTTATCCCAGGCGGAGAATGGCATGGGTTTCTGGTACAGATACCCCTGAGCCTGAACACATCCTAATTTGATTAATTCGCGCGCAACGTCTTCGCTCTCTACGCCTTCCGCAATCACCGGGATCCGGTTATAGCGTGCCAGGTCGAAAATAATGCGCACAATTTTTCCCGCAGTACCGAAAATATCGCCGGTGAATTGCGAGTCCACCTTTATGCTGTCTGGATTAATTTCATAAAAACGTTTCAGGTTTGACAAACCGGTGCCAAAGTCATCAATCGATATCCGTACCCCTTGTTTACGCAGTTGTTCAATATTGAGATAAAAATGTTCATTAATTCGCTCGATCACGGTTTCAGTGATCTCAACACAGAGACTGTTCGCCTTCAGGCCATTTTCTTTCATGATGGTGGTAAAACGCTCATGAAAGTGTGGTTCGTTTAACTGCCAGGGCGAAACATTAATATGCAGTAAGAAATCATCCTTCAGCGACGCACGCTGACTAAAATGTCTGAATTCACCCATTGCCGTTTTAATAATCTGATAACCCAGCTCATTGATAAACCCGATATCTTCAGCAATGGTAATGAACTTCAGCGGTGAAATGATCCCCCGCTCCGCAGACACCCAACGGCACAACGCCTCCGCGCCCAGAATGGCGCGGGTGTTAATATCAACGATCGGTTGATAGACGAGGAATAGTTCGCCAATTTCCATTGCATGGCGAATATTACGCGCAATCCAGATATTCTCTTCTATTTCGTTGAGTTTCGCGTCATCACAGAAAATAAACTCTGAGAACATATGGTCACGGATACTGGAAATCGCCAGTTTCAGTTTTTCTGCGTAACTCCAGGCGTTTTCCCCCTGCAAAGGTTCACAAATGGCAGACTTATGGATGCGCAGATTGCGGTAGCCAAAGCTGCTGTCAAAATCGTTTACCATCGCTATTTTACGGGTAAATGTCTGTACATTTTCCCGACACAGAAGTAAATAGAGATCGGCATTGAATGTCACGATATCGCAGCATTGCGCATATTTCTCGGCAATTCGCTGACACAATTTCCTGACGATTTTATTGCGCTCATCAACACCAAACACCGCTTCCACGGCTTCCAGACCACACAGTTTGATGATCCCCACAGCCAGATACTGATTATTGTTAGACTCAATAATCGCCATATTTTTAATAAAACCACTTTCCTGATCGTAAGAGATCAGTGAGAGCAATTTATTTGACCGTTCAATTTCGGCATCTTTCATTTCCGCGATCGAATTTTTGATGCTGATAATCTCTTTCGCATCGCCTTCACGAATTTTCAGAGCCTCGATTTGATCCGTTGAGTCAGGCAAAAACGCCAGCGTATTAACCAGCTCTGTCATTTCAGAAAATTGCCGACGGAACACACGAGTGGTCATTAAATAAACCACCAGCAATACGATAATAATGAACGCAAACGGCAGATAAAAAAGTTTATCTGATGCGTTCAATAAATTACCGCCAGGATAATAAAAATAGATTTCGAATAATGCGTTGTTTGGCACCGCTGATGTTTTTTCGATATATTCAGTATCGACAGAATCAATAATATTATAATTACCTTCGCTATTATAAATAATCAGTTTTTCACGAGCGAGTTGATTCTTGGCAATGATCTCATGGCCTTGTTTCAAAAATAGAACTTCATCATTAGCGCTGATTTGATCAAGATACTCGTTCAGATATCGCCAGTTTAAATCGACATGAATTTTATCCACCGCTAACAAATCGTGATCTTTGCCGTTGATGTGTAGCGTAAAAGAGATACATTTTTTACCCGGACGATCAAAGCAATTGTATGCCGGATTCCAGCTGTTGTTAGAGTCATCTGAAGCCACCGACCACGGTCGTTTCGATGGGTTAAAATCGGCAAAAATAACCCGCCCTGACTCGTCGACAAGCGGTCCATTTACTTGTTCCTGATGATAAACAACGATTTTATCATTCGCCCTCCGCGAAAAAAGATAATATTTATTATCATCAAGTACCAGTCCCACCGAGTCTAAAAATGGCATCATTTCCATTTTAAGAATCACGGCGCGTTGAATCTCCTCTGTATTTTTTAATAAATACAGTGAGTCCTTTAATGTCAGGGCAGAACGTTCAATATCTTTAAAGAAATAGCCAACGTTTTTCTGAATAAGTTCAAAGCGGCTATCGGCACGTTTTACCGCGCGCTCCGATACCAGTTGATAGTTAATGATGAAAAAAAGACCAATAAATGACAGTGCTGCCAATAAAAATAAAATTATCAGCCTTATCTTTATCTTTTCGTATAAACTCAGCATGTTAATACATTTAACAAAATAACTATCTGAACGCTGTGCCGCTGCAAAAATTGTCCCTTGCTGCGGCTTTTTAACCAAATTACCCGATTCTACAAAATCAGCAGAAAGTTACAACACTTGCTTAGGGCAATAATTTCCTGTGAGGTGATTACCCTTTCAAGCAATATTCAAACGTAACTATCCTTTAATTTTCGGATCCAGCGCATCGCGTAAACCATCGCCCAACAAATTGAACGCCAGTACGGTCAGAAAAATAGCCAGGGCCGGAAAAACAGCGACATGCGGCGCGATAACCATATCCGCTCGAGCCTCATTGAGCATTGCTCCCCACTCTGGTGTCGGCGGCTGCGCACCGAGGCCGAGAAATGAGAGGCTGGCGGCAGAGATAATCGAGGTACCAATGCGCATGGTGAAAAACACCACGATAGAAGAGACGGTCCCAGGCAGGATATGACGCAACAAAACGGTCATATCGCTGGCACCAATACTGCGTGCTGACTCAATAAAGGTTTGCTGTTTCAACACCAGCGTGTTGCCGCGCACCAGGCGGGCAAACGCGGGGATGGAAAAAATGGCGACTGCAATAATCACGTTAGCAATGCCGCTTCCCAACACCGCAACAACAGCGATCGCCAGTAAAATACCCGGGAAGGCAAACAGCACATCGCAAATGCGCATGATCAGCCGATCCCACCAGCCTTCATAATATCCAGCGAGCAAGCCCAGCAACGTCCCGATCGCCGCACCGATAAACACGGCAAACACGCCCGCCGCCAGCGAGATTTGCGCACCAACCAGGACACGGCTGAAAATGTCACGCCCCAGTGAATCGACGCCAAACCAGTGCTGCAAAGAAGGTCCGTTATTCAGATTGTCATAATCAAAATAATTTTCGGCGTCATAGGGAGCGATCCAGCGTGCAAAAATGGCCACCACAATCAATAAAATAACGAATAATGCGGCGGTCATCGCCATATGCTGACGGCGAAATCGTCGCCAGAATTCATGCCACGGTGTACGTACCTGGTCAGGTTTGACCAGTGGCATGGCGTTTAACACCGCCTGACGTCGCCAGTTAAATAGTCGCATCCTTACTTGTACCTGATAGCCGGGTTAATGGCGGCGTAAAGCACATCCACCACTAAGTTGATAAGAATAAATTCCAGCGAGAAAAGCAGAATTTCCGCCTGAATCACCGGGTAATCACGCATTTCTACGGAGTCAACGAGTAAGCGTCCAAGTCCCGGCCAGTTGAAAACTTTCTCCACAACGATGGAACCACCGAGCAAAAAGCCAAACTGTAAGCCCATCATGGTCACTACCGGGATCATCGCGTTACGTAGCCCGTGTTTGAGGACAACCCAGGTTTCGCTCACCCCTTTCGCCCTCGCGGTACGCATATAATCTTCGCTTAAAACATCGACAAACGACGCGCGGGTAAAGCGCGCCATCACGGCGGCCACTGCCGCGCCGAGCGTCAGGGAGGGTAAAATGTAGTGCTGCCAACTGTCTGCTCCCACGGTAGGCAGCCAGCCCAGTTCAACGGAGAATACCTGAATTAAAAGCATCCCCAGAGCAAATGCCGGAAACGAGATCCCCGACACCGCAATGGTCATACTCAATCGATCCGGCCAACGGTTACGCCAGACGGCGGCGATAATTCCCGCCGCCATACCAAATATAACCGCCCAGACCATACTGGTTATGGTCAGCCACAGCGTTGGCATAAAGCGGCTGGCAATCTCATCGGCAACCGGACGACGCGACACCATCGACAGGCCAAAATCCCCCTGCACAGCATTGCTGATATAGTGCCAGAACTGGTGATACAGCGGCTGATCCAACCCCAGCTGCTGACGCACCAGTTCTATAACCTGCGCATCAGCTTCGGGCCCGGCAATCAATCGCGCCGGATCGCCGGGCAGCATATGGACAAATAAAAACACCAGCACCGAGACGATAAACAGCGTCGGAATCAACCCCAGTAAGCGTTTGATAACGTAATTAAGCATTCCACTCCCTGCGTTGCTTATTGCAAATCCGCGTCTTCAAAGCTGAAGCCGGTGTCTGGCATGATCCAAAAACCGGTCAGGTTTTTACTGTGTGCCGACACCAGTTTTTCTACCACCAGCGGGATCCACGGCGATTCTTGCCAGATGATATCCTGCGCCGCCTTATATAAGCGGGTCTTTTCCGCCGGATCATTAGTTTTCAGTGCCTGAGCCAGGAAGTCATCCACCTGTTTATTGCTGTAAAACGCGGTATTAAACAGCGTCGGTGGCCAGTTCTGCGAGGCAAACAGCGGCGATAGTGCCCAGTCCGCTTCGCCGGTTGAAGCCGACCAGCCAGTGTAGAACATCCGCACGCCGCTCTCTTTTTGCCCTTTACCTTCAACTTCTGCCGCCCGCTGTCCGGCATCCATCGCAGTCACCTGGGCTTTAATCCCGACCTGCGCTAACTGCTGCTGGGTAAATTGCAGCACTTTCTGCGCGGTGCTGTGGTTATGTGACGACCACAGCGTGGTACTGAAACCGTTGGGATATCCCGCCTCTTTCAGTAATTCGCGCGCTTTCACTGGATCGTAAGGCCACGGTTTATAACTTTGCGCGTAGGCGATACTTGGCGGTACCACACCAGTAGCTGGCGTTGCATAGCCCGCAAAGGCAACTTTCACCAGCGCCGGACGGTTAATGGCGTAATTCAGCGCCTCACGGACCTTCGGGTTATCGAACGGCTTTTGCGTCACGTTCATACTGATATAACGCTGCATAATTGACGGACTGGCCATCAACTCGATATTTTTGTTTTTCTCCAGCAGTGTGGCCTGCTCGTAAGGAATGGGGAAAGCAAACTGCGCTTCACCGGTTTGCAGCATTGCCGCGCGGGTGTTGTTATCCGCCACCGGACGCCAGGTTATGCTGTCCAGTTTGGGCAATCCTGGCTGCCAGTAACCCGCGAATTTTTTCACCTTCACAAAATCGGTCTGATTCCAGGTATCCAGTTCATACGGTCCGGTTCCCACCGGATAAAAACCAATCTCCTTGCCATATTTTTCCAGCGCTGCCGGTGAAATCATCGCGGTCGCCGGATGGGCAAGAATATTAATAAACGCTGAGAACGGCTGTTTGAGGGTAATCTTTACCGTTGTCGGATCGATCGCTTCCGTTTTAGCAATATTCTTATACAGGTTATAGCGTTTAAGATGATTCGCCGGATCGCTGGCCCGGTCCAGATTCGCTTTCACCGCCGCGGCGTTGAAATCGGTGCCATCCTGGAATTTAATGCCTTCCCGCAATTTCACGGTGTAAGTAATGCCGTCATCGGAAACGGTATAACTCTCCGCCAGCACGTTTTTCAGTTTCATCTCTTTATCCAGACCGAGCAGCCCCTGGTAAAACGATTTCGCTACGGCCTGAGATAACGTGTCATTTGCGTCATACGGATCGAGCGTGGTGAAATTCGATCCTACCGCCACCACCACATCTTTGGCAGCGAATGCACAAGATGCCATCAACGCTGTCGCAATGCCCAGCGCCACTAACCCACTACGGTGTACAGCTCTTGCCATTTTATTCTCCGCCTGAATGTTATCTACGCATGAATGCGTATTCTGATTGTGGTTGTGCGACGTAATGCCCCGGCCCGACGCATTGCAACGAGACGGCTGCCACCTCTTCGCCACGCAGATGAATATTGCTGGGAAGATCGTCCGACAGCAGTACACGCTGCGGTCGTTGTCGGGACGGTTCAGCGACCGGAACTGCCGCCAGTAATTTACGCGTATAAGGATGCTGCGGGTTTTCGAAGACCGCGCGCCGTGGACCAATTTCAACAATTTGCCCGAGATACATCACCGCCACACGATGACTAATCCGCTCTACCACCGCCATATCGTGGGAGATAAACAGATACGCAATGCCGAAATCACGCTGGAGATCGAGCAACAAGTTGATAATCTGCCCGCGAATAGAAACATCCAGCGCCGAAACGGCTTCGTCGGCAATGATCACTTTTGGATTCAATGCCAACGCGCGAGCAATGCAGATGCGCTGGCGCTGACCGCCGGAAAACTCATGCGGGTAACGCCAGGCATGTTCAGGTAACAGGCCCACGCGCTCCAGCAACCACGCAACGCGTGCAGCCGCGTCTTTACCTGGCAATAAACCGTGTACACGCAGCGGTTCGATAATCGAATCACCGATGGTCTGACGTGGGTCCAGCGAAGCGTAAGGGTCCTGAAAAATAAACTGAATATCCCGGCGTAATGCCTGAAGTTTGCCGGGTGACAAGGTATCGATTCGCTGACCGTTAAAGATAATTTCGCCGCCCTGCGATTCGACCAGGCGCAGCAACGCCCGCCCGGTAGTGGATTTACCGCTGCCAGACTCGCCCACCAGCGATAGCGTTTCGCCAGGCCAGAGATCAAAACTGACTTTCTCAACGGCATGCACTTCCCGCGTTACGCGATTCAACAAACCGCTGCGCAAAGGGAAACGGGTGACAAGATTACGCACTCGTAAAACAGGTTCGCCATCCACCACCGTTTTCTGCTCGATGGGGGGGGCCTGTTTCGCTGGATGTTCAAGCGATATCAACGGGAAACGTCGGGGATAATCTAACCCTTTCATCGCACCAAGTTGCGGAACAGCAGCTAACAGCGCACGGGTGTAAGGATGTTGCGGTGCATGAAAAATCTGTTCGACGGTACCCGTTTCCACCGCCTCGCCCTGATACATCACCAGTACCCGATCGGCAATCTCTGCCACCACGCCCATATCGTGAGTGATAAAGATAACGCCCATCGACATCTCTTTTTGCAATACTTTGATTAATTGCAGGATCTGCGCCTGAATAGTGACATCCAGCGCGGTGGTTGGCTCATCGGCAATCAGCACCGCCGGGCGGCATGACAGCGCCATCGCAATCATCACTCGCTGGCGCATCCCGCCAGAGAGTTGATGCGGATAACGTGAAAGAATGGTTTGTGCCTCAGGAATGCGTACCTGATCCAGCATCCGCTTCGCCTCGACCATCGCTTCTTCACGACTGGCGTTCTGATGCAGACGAATTGATTCGGCAATCTGTTCACCCACAGTAAATACCGGGTTCAGCGATGTCATCGGCTCCTGAAATATCATCGCCATATCCGCACCGCGAACATGGCGCATTTGTGCAGCGTTCTGCTCGCTAAGTTCAATCACTTCGCGACTGCGCCGCTGCAACAGCATTTTATCGCACTGTACTAAACCGCCCGCCTGTTCCAACAGGCGCATCAATGCCAACGCAGTCACTGACTTACCGGAGCCGGATTCGCCAACAATTGCCAGCGTCTCACCGCGTTGCAGACTAAAAGAGAGATTGCGGACCGCAGCTATTTTCTGCTGGTCCTGCATAAAGGCAATATTCAGATTTTCAACCGCCAGCACATTACCGGCATCAAGTTCATCACTGTGTGGCAACGGTGTCCCCTTTTTCACGGTAGATACCGGTGGTTGGCGTATCGCCTGCGTAGCCCCAGGCGCGATACATTCCTTCGGTGTTAAACGGTAGCGCGACATTCCCTTCATGGTCGATAGCGATTAAGCCACCGCTACCGCCAAGCGCAGGGAGTTTTTCCATTACTACCCGCTCGCAGGCTTCCGCGAGACTTAATCCGCCGTAATCCATTAACGCGGCGATGTCATATGCCGCCAGCGCGCGGATGAAGACTTCGCCCGTGCCGGTACAAGAAACCGCCACACTGGCGTTATTGGCGTAGCATCCGGCACCCACTAAGGGACTATCGCCAACTCGTCCGGGTAATTTATTGGTCATTCCGCCTGTGGACGTGGCTGCCGCCAAATTGCCGTCTAAATCCAACGCCACGGCCCCCACGGTGCCCATTTTCTGTTTTTCATCCAGTGGCGCACCGCTATGGTCGAGGACGGTTGCCCCTTCCTTGCGCGCTGCCAGTAGTTGTTCATAACGCAAAGGCGTGGAGAAAATCTCCGGCGAGACGCGCTCCATGCCACGAGCAAACGCAAAATTTTCTGCCCCTTCGCCAATCATCATCACATGCGGGCTTTGCTCCATCACCAGCCGGGCGGCAAGAACCGGATTACGCAGATGACTAACGCCCGCCACCGCACCGGCTTTCAGGGTGTTACCATCCATCACACAGGCGTCCAGTTCATGGGTTTCATCACGCGTAAAGACAGCGCCAATTCCGGCGTTAAACAGTGGACACTCTTCCAGCAGACGCACCGCTTCCGTCACCACATCCAGCGCACTTTCGCCCGCTTCCAGCATTTTCTGCCCGGTTTCAACAATGGCAGACAACGCCTCGATGTAGCGTAATTCCTGTTGCAGACTCATCTGCGCGCGGCTAATTGCACCTGCGCCACCATGAATTGCAATGACTGCTTTGCCCATAGTATTCGTCCATTAAGGGTGGTTCGCCACTTTTGCTATAAATATCAGAATTTTTATGAATTACTCATTCAATTTTTGAATATAGAAAGATGGATATGGCATGTAAAGGCAGGACCCAGCGCTACGCCCGAGGTGGCATACAGTCTGTGGCGTTTTTCTGACATAATAGGCAAATTCGATTTTGCCTCCGCAGGAGTGTTTTCATGGAATTTACCACCGGATTGATGTCGCTCGACACCGCGCTTAATGAGATGCTTTCTCGCGTCACCCCACTGACCGCCCAGGAAACGCTGCCACTGGTACAGTGTTTTGGTCGTATTCTGGCGAGCGATGTCGTTTCGCCGCTTGATGTTCCGGGGTTTGATAACTCCGCAATGGACGGCTACGCGGTGCGTTTAGCCGATATTGCCTCCGGGCAACCGCTGCCCGTTGCCGGTAAATCCTTTGCCGGTCAGCCATACCATGGTGAATGGCCTGCGGGTACCTGCATTCGTATTATGACCGGTGCGCCGGTGCCGGAAGGCTGCGAAGCGGTGGTGATGCAGGAGCAGACTGAACAAATGGACAATGGCGTGCGTTTTACTGCTGAAGTGCGTAGCGGGCAAAATATTCGCCGTCGCGGTGAAGATATCTCTGCAGGTGCGGTTGTTTTCCCGGCGGGAACTCGCCTGACTACCGCAGAGCTGCCAGTAATTGCTTCACTGGGGATTGCCGAAGTTCCGGTGATTCGTAAAGTGCGTGTAGCGCTTTTTTCTACCGGTGATGAACTCCAGTTGCCCGGTCAGCCGCTGGGCGACGGCCAAATCTACGATACCAACCGTCTCGCCGTACACCTGATGTTAGAACAGTTGGGATGCGAGGTAATTAACTTAGGGATTATCCGCGACGATCCCCATGCCCTGCGCGCCGCATTTATTGAAGCCGACAGCCAGGCGGATGTGGTGATCAGTTCCGGCGGTGTTTCAGTGGGTGAGGCGGATTACACCAAAACGATTCTTGAAGAGCTGGGGGAGATCGCCTTCTGGAAGCTGGCGATTAAACCAGGTAAACCGTTCGCGTTCGGTAAACTCAGCAATAGCTGGTTCTGCGGCCTGCCGGGCAACCCGGTTTCAGCGACGCTGACCTTCTATCAACTGGTACAGCCTTTGCTGGCAAAACTAAGCGGTAACACCGCCAGCGGCCTGCCCGCGCGCCAGCGCGTACGCACAGCGTCCCGCCTGAAAAAAACGCCAGGACGTCTTGATTTCCAGCGCGGCGTGCTGCAACGCAACGCCGATGGCGAACTGGAAGTGACGACCACCGGACATCAGGGTTCACATATATTTAGCTCCTTTAGCCTCGGCAACTGCTTTATCGTGCTGGAACGCGATCGCGGCAATGTGGAAGTGGGCGAATGGGTGGAAGTAGAACCGTTTAACGCGTTGTTCGGAGGCCTGTAATGGCGGAACTCAGCGATCAGGAGATGCTGCGCTACAACCGGCAAATCATTCTGCGCGGCTTTGATTTTGACGGCCAGGAGGCGCTGAAAGATTCTCGCGTGCTGATAGTGGGCCTGGGCGGCCTCGGCTGTGCAGCCTCGCAGTATCTGGCAAGCGCCGGTGTCGGTAACCTGACGCTGCTCGACTTCGACACGGTTTCGCTCTCGAATCTGCAACGCCAGACACTGCACAGTGATGCCACGGTCGGGCAACCGAAGGTGGAATCCGCCCGTGACGCCCTGACGCGGATCAACCCACATATCGCGATTACGCCAGTCAATGCACTGCTGGATGACGCAGAACTTGCAGCATTGATTGCTGAACACGATCTGGTGCTCGACTGTACGGATAACGTTGCGGTACGTAATCAACTGAACGCAGGCTGTTTTGCCGCGAAGGTACCGCTGGTTTCCGGCGCGGCAATTCGTATGGAAGGTCAAATCACCGTCTTTACTTATCAGGACGGTGAACCGTGCTATCGCTGCCTTAGCCGTTTGTTTGGTGAAAATGCATTAACCTGCGTGGAAGCAGGCGTAATGGCACCGTTGATCGGCGTAATTGGTTCGTTGCAGGCAATGGAAGCGATCAAAATGCTGGCAGGTTATGGCAAACCGGCCAGCGGGAAAATCGTCATGTACGATGCGATGACCTGTCAGTTTCGCGAAATGAAACTGATGCGTAATCCGGGGTGTGAGGTGTGTGGGCAGTAATTGCCACCTCCAGGCCTGATAAGACGCGGCACTCCGCCACGTCATCAGCAATTTATGAGGATGCAGAACGTCCGGTTAAATCGACGTTCTGCCAAACGCTCCCTGCCAGTCCTGCTCAAACTTCGCCACAGCGGCATCAACCGCCGGATAGCTAATCATCTGTTGTGCCACATCCAGTGGCAGAGTAATTGATTCACATCCTGCCAGTAAGCAGTCCAGCGCCTGACGCGGGGTTTTGAAACTCGCTGCCAGCACTTTCGCCTGCGGCGCATGCATTTTCAATAACTGGTGTAAGTCGGTCACAGTCTGAATGCCGCTACCGCCCTGAGCATCAATACGATTAACGTAAGGCGCAACATATTCCGCACCTGCCAGCGCCGACAGCAGCCCTTGTGCTGCGCCATATACCGCGGTTCCCAGCGTCGGAATCCCTTCCGCTTTTAACATCTTAATAGCTGCCAGCCCCTCGGCGGTCACCGGAACTTTCACCACGATATCCGCAATAATAGAACGCAGCTTAAGCGCGTCATTAACCATCCCTTCGGCAGTGGTAGCCATTACCTGGGCAAACAGACGCCCCTGACCGCCCATCGCTTCATGAAGTTGCGGAAGCACAACATCCAGCGGTTTTTTACCCGCGGCGATAATGCTTGGGTTAGTGGTCACACCCGCCAGCGGAAAAATACGTGACAGCGCCTTCACCGCAACAACGTCTGAAGTATCCAGATACAGTTCCATAACCATCCTCAAAATGTACTTTTTGTCTGAATGTAGACTATCACGGGAAAACTCTCTGAACAGTTGACGCACATCAATCTAACTTTCATTCGAAAGTATTTTAATGCTTGAACGAAATAGAGAGGCAACTATGATTTTCAATATTCAGCGCTACTCGACCCATGATGGCCCCGGTATCCGCACGGTCGTATTTCTTAAAGGCTGTTCGCTGGGCTGCCGCTGGTGTCAGAACCCGGAAAGCCGCGCCCGCACGCAGGATCTGCTGTATGACGCACGACTGTGTCTGGAAGGCTGCGAGCTGTGCGCTAAGGCCGCGCCGGAAGTGATTGAGCGCGCGCTGAATGGTTTGCTTATTCATCGGGAAAAGTTAACCCCGGAGCATCTGACGGCGTTAACCGACTGCTGTCCGACACAGGCATTAACCGTGTGTGGTGAAGTGAAAAGCGTTGAGGAGATCATGACGACCGTTCTGCGCGATAAACCGTTTTACGATCGCAGCGGCGGCGGTTTAACGCTTTCGGGTGGTGAGCCCTTTATGCAGCCGGAAATGGCGATGGCGCTACTGCAAGCCAGCCACGAGGCAGGCATTCATACTGCGGTAGAAACCTGTCTGCATGTGCCGTGGAAATATATCGCCCCTTCTCTGCCCTATATCGATCTGTTTCTTGCCGATTTAAAACACGTTGCCGACGCGCCGTTTAAACAGTGGACCGACGGTAACGCCGCCAGAGTGCTGGATAACCTGAAAAAACTCGCCGCAGCGGGCAAAAAAATCATTATCCGCGTGCCGCTGATTCAGGGCTTTAATGCCGACGAAACCTCTGTAAAAGCCATTACCGATTTTGCCGCCGACGAGCTGCACGTTGGCGAAATTCATTTTCTGCCCTACCACACGCTGGGCATCAACAAATATCACTTACTTAATCTGCCCTATGACGCCCCGGAAAAACCGCTTGATGCGCCAGAACTGCTCGACTTTGCCCAGCAGTATGCCTGCCAGAAAGGGTTAACCGCGACCTTACGAGGATAACAACCATGACCACACTGAAACTGGACACGCTCAGCGACCGCATTAAAGCGCACAAAAATGCGCTGGTGCATATTGTGAAACCGCCAGTCTGTACCGAGCGCGCGCAGCACTATACCGAGATGTATCAACAACATCTCGATAAGCCGATCCCGGTACGTCGCGCGCTGGCACTGGCGCATCACCTGGCGAATCGCACCATCTGGATCAAACACGATGAGTTGATCATTGGCAACCAGGCAAGCGAAGTTCGCGCCGCGCCGATCTTCCCGGAATATACTGTCTCGTGGATCGAAAAAGAGATTGATGATCTGGCAGATCGTCCCGGTGCTGGCTTTGCGGTGAGCGAAGAGAACAAACGCGTTCTGCATGAAGTGTGCCCGTGGTGGCGCGGTCAGACCGTACAGGATCGCTGCTACGGCATGTTTACCGATGAGCAAAAAGGTCTGCTGGCGACCGGAATCATTAAAGCGGAAGGCAATATGACCTCCGGCGATGCGCACCTGGCGGTGAATTTCCCGCTGCTGCTGGAAAAAGGGCTTGATGGTCTGCGCGAGAAAGTAGCGGAACGTCGCTCGCGCATCAACCTGACGGTGCTGGAAGATTTACACGGTGAGCAATTCCTGAAAGCGATTGATATCGTGCTGGTGGCAGTCAGTGAACACATTGAACGTTTCGCTGCCCTGGCGCGTGAAATGGCCGCGACCGAAACCCGCGAAAGCCGTCGCGATGAACTGCTGGCGATGGCAGAAAACTGCGATCTTATCGCCCACCAGCCGCCGCAGACTTTCTGGCAGGCGCTGCAACTGTGTTACTTCATCCAGTTGATTTTGCAGATCGAATCTAACGGTCACTCAGTATCGTTTGGTCGTATGGACCAGTATCTCTACCCGTACTATCACCGCGACGTTGAACTCAACCAGACGCTGGATCGCGAACACGCCATCGAGATGCTGCATAGCTGCTGGCTGAAACTGCTGGAAGTGAACAAGATCCGCTCCGGCTCACACTCAAAAGCCTCTGCGGGAAGTCCGCTGTATCAGAACGTCACTATTGGCGGGCAAAATCTGGTTGATGGTCAACCAATGGACGCGGTGAATCCACTCTCTTACGCGATCCTCGAATCCTGCGGTCGCCTGCGTTCCACTCAGCCTAACCTCAGCGTGCGTTACCATGCAGGAATGAGCAACGATTTCCTCGACGCCTGCGTACAGGTGATCCGTTGCGGCTTCGGGATGCCGGCGTTCAACAACGACGAAATCGTGATCCCGGAATTTATTAAACTCGGTATTGAACCGCAGGACGCTTATGACTACGCAGCGATTGGTTGTATAGAAACCGCCGTCGGTGGCAAATGGGGCTATCGCTGTACCGGCATGAGCTTTATCAACTTCGCCCGCGTGATGCTGGCGGCGCTGGAAGGCGGGCATGATGCCACCAGCGGCAAAGTGTTCCTGCCACAAGAAAAAGCGTTGTCGGCAGGTAACTTCAACAACTTCGATGAAGTGATGGACGCGTGGGATACGCAAATCCGTTACTACACCCGCAAATCAATCGAAATCGAATATGTCGTCGACACCATGCTGGAAGAGAACGTGCACGATATTCTCTGCTCGGCGCTGGTGGATGACTGTATTGAGCGAGCGAAAAGTATCAAGCAAGGCGGCGCGAAATATGACTGGGTTTCTGGCCTGCAGGTCGGCATTGCCAACCTCGGCAACAGCCTGGCGGCAGTGAAGAAACTGGTGTTTGAACAAGGTGCGATTGGTCAGCAACAGCTTGCTGCCGCACTGGCAGATGACTTCGACGGCCTGACTCACGAGCAGCTGCGTCAGCGGCTGATTAACGGTGCGCCGAAGTACGGCAACGACGATGATACTGTCGATACGCTGCTGGCTCGCGCTTATCAGACCTATATCGACGAACTGAAACAGTACCATAATCCGCGCTACGGTCGTGGTCCGGTTGGCGGCAACTATTACGCGGGTACGTCATCAATCTCCGCTAACGTACCGTTTGGCGCGCAGACTATGGCAACACCGGACGGGCGTAAAGCCCACACCCCGCTGGCAGAAGGCGCAAGCCCGGCCTCCGGTACTGACCATCTTGGCCCTACTGCGGTCATTGGCTCAGTGGGTAAACTGCCTACGGCAGCGATTCTCGGCGGCGTGTTGCTCAACCAGAAACTGAATCCGGCAACGCTGGAGAACGAATCTGACAAGCAGAAACTGATGATCCTGCTGCGTACCTTCTTTGAAGTGCATAAAGGCTGGCATATTCAGTACAACATCGTTTCCCGCGAAACGCTGCTGGATGCGAAAAAACATCCCGATCAGTATCGCGATCTGGTAGTGCGTGTCGCGGGCTATTCCGCGTTCTTCACCGCGCTCTCTCCAGACGCTCAGGACGATATCATCGCCCGTACTGAACATATGCTGTAATCTCCTCGGCCCGGCGGCGTCGTCGCCGGGCTAAATCATTCACATCATCAATTTCATCCTTACTTTCATTCGAAATATAATTTGTGCTCTGCGTCACATTGTTATTACACTGTTACGGTTTCATTTTCGAGCCAGGAGCACACCTATGAGCGTAAAAGTTATCGTCACAGACATGGACGGTACTTTTCTTAACGACGCCAAAACGTACAACCAACCACGTTTTATGGCGCAATATCAGGAACTGAAAAAGCGCGGCATTAAGTTCGTTGTTGCCAGCGGTAATCAGTATTACCAGCTTATTTCATTCTTTCCTGAGCTAAAGGATGAGATCTCTTTTGTCGCGGAAAACGGCGCACTGGTTTACGAACATGGCAAGCAGTTGTTCCACGGCGAACTGACCCGACATGAATCGCGGATTGTTATTGGCGAGTTGCTAAAAGATAAGCAACTCAATTTTGTCGCCTGCGGTCTGCAAAGTGCATATGTCAGCGAAAATGCCCCCGAAGCATTTGTCGCACTGATGGCAAAACACTACCATCGCCTGAAACCTGTAAAAGATTATCAGGAGATTGACGACGTACTGTTCAAGTTTTCGCTCAACCTGCCAGATGAACAAATCCCGTTAGTGATCGACAAACTGCACGTAGCGCTCGATGGCATTATGAAACCCGTTACCAGTGGTTTTGGCTTTATCGACCTGATTATTCCCGGTCTACATAAAGCAAACGGTATTTCGCGGTTACTGAAACGCTGGGATCTGTCACCGCAAAATGTGGTAGCGATTGGCGACAGCGGTAACGATGCGGAGATGCTGAAAATGGCGCGTTATTCCTTTGCGATGGGCAATGCTGCGGAAAACATTAAACAAATCGCCCGTTACGCTACCGATGATAATAATCATGAAGGCGCGCTGAATGTGATTCAGGCGGTGCTGGATAACACATCCCCTTTTAACAGCTGACCTCTCTACCGGAGCCGTGCGCTCCGGTTTTCCCTTCTTTTTACATCCTGTACATCACATCAAATCATTAAACTTGCATTAACTTATTTATAACTTATATTGTCACATGCAAATCAGAATGGTTTCGAATGAAAGTTAATGAGAGGTGGTTATGGCTTCTACTTTTACCAGCGACACATTGCCTGCCGATCACAAAGCAGCTATCCGTCAGATGAAGCACGCGCTGCGGGCGCAGCTTGGCGACGTCCAGCAGATCTTTAATCAGCTAAGCGATGACATTGCCACGCGAGTGGCTGAAATCAACGCACTCAAAGCACAGGGCGATGCCGTCTGGCCGGTGCTGTCTTATGCCGATATCAAAGCAGGTCATGTTACTGCAGAGCAGCGCGAACAGATTAAACGTCGCGGTTGTGCGGTGATAAAAGGCCATTTCCCCCGCGAACAAGCGCTAGGCTGGGATCAGTCGATGCTGGACTATCTGGACCGCAACCGCTTTGACGAGGTCTACAAAGGCCCCGGCGATAATTTCTTCGGGACGCTCAGCGCTTCACGTCCCGAGATTTACCCCATCTACTGGTCGCAGGCGCAAATGCAGGCCCGCCAGAGTGAAGAAATGGCGAATGCGCAGTCGTTTCTCAATCGTCTGTGGACATTTGAAAGTGATGGAAAGCAATGGTTTAACCCGGATGTGAGCGTCATCTACCCTGACCGTATCCGCCGCCGTCCGCCCGGAACGACCTCCAAAGGTCTTGGAGCGCATACCGACTCCGGGGCACTGGAACGCTGGCTGCTTCCAGCGTATCAGCGCGTTTTCGCCAACGTCTTTAATGGCAATCTGGCGCAATATGATCCCTGGCATGCGGCACATCGTACGGAAGTTGAAGAGTACACGGTGGACAACACCACCAAATGTTCCGTGTTTCGGACATTCCAGGGCTGGACAGCGCTCTCTGATATGCTGCCTGGTCAGGGGCTGCTGCACGTCGTGCCCATTCCTGAAGCTATGGCGTACGTACTGTTACGTCCGCTGCTTGATGATGTGCCGGAGGATGAACTGTGCGGCGTAGCGCCCGGAAGAGTATTGCCGGTATCAGAGCAATGGCATCCACTGTTGATTGAGGCGTTAACCAGCATTCCAAAACTCGAAGCCGGAGACTCCGTCTGGTGGCACTGCGACGTCATCCATTCCGTTGCCCCCGTTGAAAATCAACAAGGTTGGGGCAACGTGATGTACATTCCTGCGGCACCGATGTGCGAGAAAAATCTTGCCTACGCGCACAAGGTGAAGGCCGCACTGGAAAAAGGCGCATCGCCGGGCGACTTCCCGCGCGAGGACTATGAAACAAACTGGGAAGGACGCTTTACGCTTGCCGACCTCAACATTCACGGTAAGCGAGCGTTGGGCATGGATGTTTGAGAATTAATGGAAGTGAATTGATGTGGGATTAAGAAAATCGATTCGACGTTACTCAGATTGCTGACAAATGCGCTTTGTTAATGCCTGATGCGGCGTTAACGCCTTATCCGGCCTACAAAGTCCTGCAGATTCAATATATTGCAGGTACTGCGTAGGCCTGATAAGCGTAGCGCATCAGGCTATTTTGCATTTGTCATCAGCCGCCGTCACCCCGACAGTATCGGGGTGACGGATAATCACTTACTCGATCCCTTTACTACGCAGGTAATCTTCGTAATTACCGCTAAAGTCGATCACGCGTTCCGGGGTGATTTCCAGAATGCGGGTCGCCAGGGAGCTTACGAACTCACGGTCGTGTGAAACAAAGATCAGCGTGCCCTGATACAGTTCCAGTGCCATGTTCAGCGACTCAATGGATTCCATATCCAGGTGGTTGGTCGGTTCGTCCATGATCAGAATGTTCGGCTTCTGCATCATTAACTTACCAAACAGCATCCGCCCTTTTTCCCCACCGGAAAGCACTTTAGCTGGCTTTTTGATGTCGTCCTGGCTGAACAGCAAACGACCGAGAATACTGCGTACCGCCTGCTCGTCATCGCCTTCCTGCTTCCACTGGCTCATCCATTCGAACACGGTCAGATCATTTTCAAACTCATATTCGTGGTCCTGAGCATAGTAACCAATGCGCGCGTTCTCAGACCATTTTACGGTGCCGCTGTCCGGTTGCAGATCGCCCACCAGCGTTTTCAGCAGCGTTGATTTACCGACGCCGTTGGTACCCAGTACCGCCAGTTTTTCACCCACTTCCAGCAGCAGGTTGAGATTTTTAAACAGCGGACCGTTATCAAACCCTTTGGTCAGACCTTCCACTTCCAGCGCGTTACGGAACAGTTTCTTATCCTGTTCAAAACGGATGAACGGGTTCTGACGGCTGGAGGCTTTCACCTCTTCCAGTTTGATTTTATCAATCTGGCGCGCGCGCGAAGTTGCCTGGCGAGATTTCGAGGCGTTGGCGCTAAAGCGGCTAACGAAAGATTGCAACTCAGCAATCTGCGCTTTCTTCTTGGCGTTATCGGCCAGCAGACGTTCACGCGCCTGGGTCGCCGCCGTCATGTACTCATCGTAGTTACCCGGATAAACGCGCAGCTCGCCGTAATCCAGATCCGCCATGTGGGTACAGACCATGTTAAGGAAGTGACGGTCGTGCGAGATGATGATCATGGTGCTGTCACGCTCGTTCAGCACCTGTTCCAGCCAGCGAATGGTGTCGATGTCGAGGTTGTTGGTCGGTTCGTCGAGCAGGAGAATATCCGGATCAGCAAACAGCGCCTGCGCCAGAAGCACACGCAGCTTCCAGCCAGGAGCAACTTCACTCATCGGGCCGTAGTGCTGTTCCACTGGAATTCCCACGCCAAGCAACAGTTCACCGGCGCGAGCTTCCGCAGAGTAACCGTCCATTTCGCCGTATTTAACTTCCAGATCGGCCACTTTATAGCCGTCTTCTTCACTCATTTCCGGCAAAGCATAGATGCGGTCGCGCTCCTGCTTCACTTCCCACAACTCTTTATGCCCCATGATCACCGTATCCAGCACAGTGAACTCTTCAAAGGCAAACTGATCCTGACGCAGTTTACCAATGCGCTCGTTGGGATCGAGGGAAACGTTACCCAGCGTCGGCTCAAGGTCGCCGCCGAGGATCTTCATAAAGGTGGATTTACCACTACCGTTCGCGCCAATCAGGCCGTAACGGTTGCCGCCGCCAAATTTGACGGAAATGTTTTCAAACAACGGCTTACTGCCGAACTGCATGGTGACGTTACTGGAAACTAACACAGGCGTATCCTGAAAAGAGATATGACAAACCGCGCATTATGCCATAAGTCTGAAAGAAGATCCTGCTCCTCGCTTAAGGTCTACACTCAAGCCAAAGGCAAAAAATGTGATTTCGTACACATCTGATTTCACTGTGAGCTGGAATGAACTTATAATGCGCTTCCAATACTCTAATATTCTCAACCCAATGGCCTGCCAGGCACAAAATCTCGCTTAACATGAATATGAAATTGAAAACATTATTCGCAGCGGCCTTCGCTGTTGTCGGCTTTTGCAGTACCGCCTCTGCGGTAACTTATCCTCTGCCAACCGACGGGAGTCGCCTGGTTGGTCAGAATCAGGTGATCACCATTCCTGAAGGTAACACTCAGCCGCTGGAGTATTTTGCCGCCGAGTACCAGATGGGGCTTTCCAATATGATGGAAGCGAACCCGGGTGTGGATACCTTCCTGCCGAAAGGCGGTACTGTACTGAACATTCCGCAGCAGCTGATCCTGCCGGATACCGTTCATGAAGGCATCGTCATTAACAGTGCTGAGATGCGTCTTTATTACTATCCGAAAGGGACCAACACCGTTATCGTGCTGCCGATCGGCATTGGTCAGTTAGGCAAAGATACGCCTATCAACTGGACCACCAAAGTTGAGCGTAAAAAAGCAGGCCCGACCTGGACGCCGACCGCCAAAATGCACGCAGAGTACCGCGCTGCGGGCGAACCGCTTCCGGCTGTCGTTCCGGCAGGTCCGGATAACCCGATGGGGCTGTATGCACTCTATATCGGTCGCCTGTATGCTATCCATGGCACCAACGCCAACTTCGGTATCGGCCTGCGTGTAAGTCATGGTTGTGTGCGTCTGCGTAACGAAGACATCAAATTCCTGTTCGAGAAAGTACCGGTCGGTACCCGCGTACAGTTTATTGATGAGCCGGTAAAAGCGACCACCGAGCCAGACGGCAGCCGTTATATTGAAGTCCATAACCCGCTGTCTACCACCGAAGCCCAGTTTGAAGGTCAGGAAATTGTGCCAATTACCCTGACGAAGAGCGTGCAGACAGTGACCGGTCAGCCAGATGTTGACCAGGTTGTTCTTGATGAAGCGATTAAAAACCGCTCCGGGATGCCGGTTCGTCTGAATTAATCTTCAAAACTTAAAGCAAAAGGCGGACTCATAATCCGCCTTTTTTATTTGCCAGACCCTAGTTGGCCGGGAGTATAACTAACAAAACATATCCCACCAACGCCGCCCACAACAGCATCGGTATTGAATAGAGATGGAAACGCCACCAGATGCGGCGATCGTTCGCCATACGTAGCGCAATCAAATTTGCCAGCGATCCGGGTAATAACCCAAAGCCACCTACGTTTACCGCCCATACCAGTAATAAAGACGGCGGCACATAGTTCAGCAACAATATGGTACTCGGCACGTTACTGATCACCTGCGATAAACCGATTGCCGTTAACCATAACCCGGGTTCAGATAGATGACTCACGTTACCCAACACGCCTTGCAACGCTGGAAGCTGGGTCAGTAAATGGACGTCGATAAACATCGCCATAAACACCAGCAGCAGCGTCCAGTCCACACTGAGCACCACGCGACGTGCCAGCAGCGCAAAGCCTGCCGCCACAATCACCAGTCCCCACAGCTCTTGTTTGAACTCCAGCGCCGTCAGAAAGACGATATACAGCCCCAGACAACTCCACACCAGCCGCGGTTTCCACTCCGGTGTTTGCACCCCCGTATGGTATTGCATCGCCTTTCCAGGGAAACAACACCAGCACAGGAGCAGGAGCGTCAGCATCATTGCGCCAGCCAGCGGTGCCATTTGGGCAATAAATCCGGCAAACGAAAGACCAGAACGTCCCCAGATAAGAATATTTTGCGGGTTGCCAATTGGCGTCAGTAGCGAACCAGCGTTGACTGCCAGCGCCTCAAAAATAATCAGCCGATTAACCGGGATCTCACACAGTCTTTTTAGCGTGATAGTCAGCGGAACAACAATAAACAGCGCGACATCGTTGGTCAGAAAGGTAGAAAGCAGCGCCGCCGCCAGCACCATAAACATCGCCAGCCGACGCTCCGTAGCAAAGCGGCGCACCATTTTGCGCCCCAGCACATCAAAATAACCGCTTAACTCCACACCTTTGGTCAGCAGCATCAGGCCGCTTAAGGTGATGATGGTGTGCCAGTCGATAGCAGCAGGCCAGGATTTCGGTGCAAAGGGCACGAAAAAGCTTAATCCGATACCAACAAGAATTAATAACTGAAAAAAACGATCGCCTTGCAGCGTGCGTAAAAAAGGCAGGCTCATTTGGCACCGTGTTTCTGGGTAAACAAACGAAAAGCGTCGAGCGTCTCTTCACTAACATGGTGCTCCATGCCTTCCGCGTCGCGACGGGCGATTTCCGGACTGACGCCCAACACCAACAAGAAATTTTCGACTATCTGATGTCGCTCGCGGCTTTCCTGCGCCAGCTTCTCTCCTTCTGCCGTTAAAAACACGCCACGCCAGGGGATCATTTCAATCAGCCCCATGGTTGCCAGCCGCTTAAGCATTTTAGCCACCGTCGGTTGCGAAACTCCCAGACGAGCAGCCATGTCCACCTGACGAGCTTCCCCCACTTCCCTGATCAAGTCAGAAATCAGCTCAACGTAATCATCAATAAGCTCGCGCCGATGCGCCTCTCTGACCTGGCGGAACCCTTCAACGTGCTCTTCCACGTTCACTAACTGCGTCACTTTTTTTGCTGTTGGCGTACCTGCGCGACGACTCATTGTGCTTCCTCATTATGGTGACGCATACATAGCGTTCTCATTTCGTGCGCACATTGTAAACCAGAGTTGCGAAGGTACAAAAAATTAACGTTTTAGCAATAGCTATATAATATAGCCTGTGCTATATCTGTATGTAATGCAATCATCCCTCAAGGATCGACGGGATTAGCAAGTCAGGAGGTCTTATGAATGAGTTCAAGAGGTGTATGCGCGTGTTTAGTCATTCTCCCTTTAAAGTACGGTTAATGCTGCTCTCTATGTTGTGCGATATGGTCAACAACAAACCGCAGCAAGATAAACCTTCCGATAAATAGCGGCGTCGCGGTACGCCGCTTCACTCCTGCTTTCATGCAGGCATAACGCGTTTTGGTCTGAAAAACCCCACTTTTTGTCGGATTTGCAATCCCCTTCGCAAAAGATTTGTTCGTCAGTAGTTGACCTGAACGGCGGCTCGCTCTATCTTCTTGCAGCCCTGCGTATATTGCGGCTCGCGGATGCGGACCCCTTTCCACTCTTCACGCACTCTTGCAGGTATTGACCCTTGACGCCAGGGTAAGCACATGGCGTTTGTTACGATAGTGGCATATGAATTTAACCCTCAAAGAATCGCTTGTTACCCGTAGCCGGGTATTTAGCCCGTGGACTGCGTTCTACTTTTTACAGTCGCTATTAATTAACCTCGGCTTAGGTTACCCCTTCAGTTTGCTCTACACCGCTGCGTTTACGGCTATTTTGCTTTTGCTATGGCGAACATTGCCTCGCGTACAAAAAGTTCTGGTCGGTGTCAGTTCGCTGGTGGCGGCTTGTTATTTCCCTTTTGCTCAGGCCTACGGCGCGCCTAATTTCAATACATTGCTGGCATTGCACTCCACCAATATGGAAGAGTCGACCGAAATCCTGACGATTTTTCCGTGGTACAGCTACCTGGTCGGCTTATTTATTTTTGCGCTCGGCGTAATAGCAATCAGGCGAAAAAAAGAGAATGAAAAAGCGCGCTGGAATACCTTCGACAGCCTGTGTCTGGTATTCAGTGTGGCGACATTTTTTGTTGCTCCCGTGCAAAACCTGGCCTGGGGTGGCGTATTTAAACTGAAAGATACTGGCTATCCGGTATTTCGTTTTGCTAAGGATGTCATCGTCAATAATAACGAGGTGATTGAAGAGCAAGAACGGATGGCAAAACTTTCCGGAATGAAAGATACCTGGACGGTCACTGCCGTTAAGCCGAAGTATCAGACCTATGTGGTGGTGATCGGTGAAAGCGCGCGTCGCGATGCCCTCGGTGCCTTTGGCGGTCACTGGGACAATACCCCGTTTGCCAGCAGCGTTAACGGTTTGATATTTGCTGACTACATTGCCGCCAGTGGCTCCACGCAGAAATCGCTTGGCTTAACGCTCAATCGCGTTGTCGATGGCAAACCACAGTTTCAGGATAACTTTGTCACCCTGGCAAATCGCGCGGGCTTCCAGACCTGGTGGTTTTCCAACCAGGGTCAAATCGGCGAATACGATACCGCTATCGCCAGCATCGCCAAACGAGCAGATGAAGTGTACTTCCTGAAAGAAGGTAATTTTGAAGCAGATAAAAACACCAAAGACGAAGCGTTACTGGATATGACCGCTCAAGTGCTGGCGCAAGAGCACTCGCAACCGCAGCTGATTGTTCTACATCTGATGGGCTCACATCCGCAGGCCTGCGACAGGACACAAGGAAAATACGAAACCTTTGTGCAATCGAAAGAAACGTCGTGCTATCTCTATACCATGACGCAAACGGACGATTTACTGCGCAAGCTGTACGATCAGTTACGCAACAGCGGCAGCAGCTTCTCGCTGGTTTACTTTTCTGACCACGGTCTGGCCTTTAAAGAGCGCGGTAAAGACGTGCAATACCTTGCCCATGATGATAAATATCAGCAAAATTTCCAGGTGCCTTTTATGGTCATTTCCAGCGACGATAAAGCGCATCGTGTGATTAAAGCCCGCCGCTCAGCCAATGACTTCTTAGGCTTTTTCTCCCAGTGGACGGGGATTAAAGCGAAGGAAATTAACATCAAATACCCGTTTATATCTGAGAAGAAAGCCGGGCCGATATACATCACCAACTTCCAGTTACAGAAGGTGGATTACAACCATCTCGGAACCGATATTTTCGACCCGAAACCTTAAAAACAAAAATCCGCCCCGAGAGGCGGATTTTTTATATCACCAAAGTGATTAGAAGCGGTAACCAACACCGGCAATCCAGGTGCCTACGTCAACGCTACGAATACGGCTCTGCTCGTAAGAGAAGTCCAGAGCAACGTTTTCCATCGGGTTGAACTGCAGACCCGCACCGTAGGAGAAACCGTAGTCGCTGGTGTCGTGTTTGTAGGTCGGGTATTCAGTGGTCTGGAATTTACCATAACCCACACCCACTACACCGTAGATGCTTGCCCAGTCGTTAATGCGGTAAGCCGGACCAGCAGTGATGCCGTAGTACTGGTTTTTGTTGTAGTCACCAGAGCTTGCAGTACGGCTTTTCTCGGTGTAAGTGAAAGAACCGATCACACCCAGCGGGCTGTTGTCTTCTTCATAGCGGTATTTCAGGTTGAAACCGCCCATTTTGTTCATTTGGCCCTGAGCGTCGCTCTGTGCGTAACCGCCAGTTACAGTAGAAGTCGCAGCTACGGAAGTACCTGCGGTGAAAGCCAGAACTGCGGCCAGTGCTGAAAGACATGCAATTTTTTTCATAACCACCTCAAATGTGATTCAAATAAGTCCTAAGTTTTAAATATATCAAAAATTAATGGGAAACTCTTCGCGATTTGTGATGTCTAACGGGCCATTTCATGTAACAGAACGTTTCCATACACCGCTATCCATCTAAATTTAAATCACTTTTTCAGAGAACTGCGTAAGTATTACGCATGTTTTCCCTGTCATTCATCCAGATTATTCCTAATCACCAGACTAATGATTCCATCAATCCTGGCGCATTTTAGTCAAAACGGGGGAAAATTTTTTCAACAAATGCTCAACCAGCATTGGGTATATCCAGTACACTCCACGCTTTACTTAAGTCTAGATATTTGTGGGAGAAAGGATGCCTGGTTCATTACGTAAAATGCCGGTCTGGTTACCAATAGTCATATTGCTCGTTGCCATGGCGTCTATTCAGGGTGGAGCCTCGTTAGCTAAGTCACTTTTTCCTCTGGTGGGCGCACCGGGTGTCACTGCGCTGCGTCTGGCATTAGGAACGCTGATCCTCATCGCGTTCTTTAAGCCATGGCGACTGCGCTTTGCCAAAGAGCAACGGTTACCGCTGTTGTTTTACGGCGTTTCGCTGGGTGGGATGAATTATCTTTTTTATCTTTCTATTCAGACAGTACCGCTGGGTATTGCGGTGGCGCTGGAGTTCACCGGACCACTGGCGGTGGCGCTGTTCTCTTCTCGTCGCCCGGTAGATTTCGTCTGGGTTGTGCTGGCGGTTCTTGGTCTGTGGTTCCTGCTACCGCTGGGGCAAGACGTTTCCCATGTCGATTTAACCGGCTGTGCGCTGGCACTGGGGGCCGGGGCTTGTTGGGCTATTTACATTTTAAGTGGGCAACGCGCAGGAGCGGAACATGGCCCTGCGACGGTGGCAATTGGTTCGTTGATTGCAGCGTTAATTTTCGTGCCAATTGGAGCGCTTCAGGCTGGTGAAGCACTCTGGCACTGGTCGGTTATTCCATTGGGTCTGGCTGTCGCTATTCTCTCGACCGCTCTGCCTTATTCGCTGGAAATGATTGCCCTCACCCGTTTGCCAACACGGACATTTGGTACGCTGATGAGCATGGAACCGGCGCTGGCTGCCGTTTCCGGGATGATTTTCCTCGGAGAAACACTGACACCCATACAGCTACTGGCGCTCGGCGCTATCATCGCCGCTTCAATGGGGTCTACGCTGACAGTACGCAAAGAGAGCAAAATAAAAGAATTAGACATTAATTAAATTTACATTTCTGCATGGTTATGCATAACCATGCAGAATTTCTCGCTACTTTTCCTCTACACCGTCTTTATATATCGAATTATGCAAAAGCATATTTATTCCGAAAATTCCTGGCGAGCAGATAAATAAGAATTGTTCTTATCAATATATCTAACTCATTGAATCTTTATTAGTTTTGTTTTTCACGCTTGTTACCACTATTAGTGTGATAGGAACAGCCAGAATAGCGGAACACATAGCCGGTGCTATACTTAGTCTCGTTAATTACTGGGACATAACATCAAGAGGATATGAAATTATGAGTACCGCTAAATTAGTTAAATCAAAAGCGACCAATCTGCTTTATACCCGCAACGATGTCTCCGACAGCGAGAAAAAAGCAACAGTAGAGTTGCTGAATCGCCAGGTTATCCAGTTTATTGATCTTTCTTTGATTACCAAACAAGCGCACTGGAACATGCGCGGCGCTAACTTCATTGCCGTACATGAAATGCTGGATGGCTTCCGCACCGCACTGATCGATCATCTGGATACCATGGCAGAACGTGCAGTGCAGCTGGGCGGTGTAGCTCTGGGGACCACTCAAGTTATCAACAGCAAAACCCCGCTGAAAAGTTACCCGCTGGACATCCACAACGTTCAGGATCACCTGAAAGAACTGGCTGACCGTTACGCAATCGTCGCTAATGACGTACGCAAAGCGATTGGCGAAGCGAAAGATGACGACACCGCAGATATCCTGACCGCCGCGTCTCGCGACCTGGATAAATTCCTGTGGTTTATCGAGTCTAACATCGAATAAATCCATCGCTGATGGTGCAGAACTTTAGTACCCGATAAAAGCGGCTTCCTGACAGGAGGCCGTTTTGTTTTGCAGCCCACCTCAACGCACTTATTTAGTGCATCCATCTGCTATCTCCAGCTGATTAAGTAAATTTTTTGTATCCACATCATCACACAATCGTTACATAAAGATTGTTTTTTCATCAGGTTTTACGCTAAATAATCACTGTGTTGAGTGCACAATTTTAGCGCACCAGATTGGTGCCCCAGAATGGTGCATCTTCAGGGTATTGCCCTATAAATCGTGCATCACGTTTTTGCCGCATCTCGAAAAATCAAGGAGTTGCAAAACTGGCACGATTTTTTCATATATGTGAATGTCACGCAGGGGATCGTCCCGTGGATAGAAAAAAGGAAATGCTATGAAGTCTGTATTAAAAGTTTCACTGGCTGCACTGACCCTGGCTTTTGCGGTTTCTTCTCATGCCGCGGATAAAAAATTAGTTGTCGCGACGGATACCGCCTTCGTTCCGTTTGAATTTAAACAGGGCGATAAATATGTGGGCTTTGACGTTGATCTGTGGGCTGCCATCGCTAAAGAGCTGAAGCTGGATTACGAACTGAAGCCGATGGATTTCAGTGGGATCATTCCGGCACTGCAAACCAAAAACGTCGATCTGGCGCTGGCGGGCATTACCATCACCGACGAGCGTAAAAAAGCGATCGATTTCTCTGACGGCTACTACAAAAGCGGCCTGTTAGTGATGGTGAAAGCTAACAATAACGATGTGAAAAGCGTGAAAGATCTCGACGGGAAAGTGGTTGCTGTGAAGAGCGGTACTGGCTCCGTTGATTACGCGAAAGCAAACATCAAAACTAAAGATCTGCGTCAGTTCCCGAACATCGATAACGCCTATATGGAACTGGGCACCAACCGCGCAGACGCCGTTCTGCACGATACGCCAAACATTCTGTACTTCATCAAAACCGCCGGTAACGGTCAGTTCAAAGCGGTAGGTGACTCTCTGGAAGCGCAGCAATACGGTATTGCGTTCCCGAAAGGTAGCGACGAGCTGCGTGACAAAGTCAACGGCGCGTTGAAAACCCTGCGCGAGAACGGAACTTACAACGAAATCTACAAAAAATGGTTCGGTACTGAACCGAAATAATAACGCTACACCTGTAAAACGCACTGGCAGTTCCCTCTCCCCTATGGGGAGAGGATTAGGGTGAGGGGCGCAAACCCGCTCCGGGGCCATTAATTACCCTGAATTTGATTATTTACACCACGGTAACAGGAACAACATATGCAGTTTGACTGGAGTGCCATCTGGCCTGCCATTCCGCTTCTGATTGAAGGTGCCAAAATGACCCTGTGGATTTCGGTCCTCGGTCTGGCAGGCGGTCTGGTAATCGGATTGCTGGCAGGTTTTGCACGCACCTTCGGAGGTTGGATAGCCAACCACGTCGCGCTGGTCTTTATTGAAGTGATCCGCGGCACACCTATCGTCGTCCAGGTGATGTTTATTTATTTCGCCCTGCCGATGGCGTTTAACGACTTACGCATCGACCCATTTACTGCGGCGGTGGTCACCATCATGATCAACTCCGGCGCGTATATTGCGGAAATCACGCGTGGTGCGGTGCTGTCTATCCACAAAGGTTTTCGTGAAGCAGGACTGGCGCTCGGTCTTTCACGTTGGGAAACCATTCGCTACGTCATTTTACCGCTGGCACTGCGTCGTATGCTGCCGCCGCTGGGTAACCAGTGGATCATCAGCATTAAAGACACCTCGCTGTTTATTGTGATCGGCGTGGCGGAACTGACCCGTCAGGGGCAAGAAATTATTGCCGGTAACTTCCGCGCCCTTGAGATCTGGAGCGCCGTGGCGGTGTTCTATCTGATTATTACCCTGGTGCTGAGCTTTATTCTGCGTCGTCTGGAAAGAAGGATGAAAATCCTGTGATTGAATTTAAAAACGTCTCCAAGCACTTTGGCCCAACCCAGGTGCTGCACAATATCGATTTGAACATTGCCCAGGGCGAAGTCGTGGTGATTATCGGGCCGTCCGGTTCCGGTAAATCGACCCTGCTGCGCTGCATCAACAAACTGGAAGAAATCACCTCCGGCGATCTGATTGTCGATGGCCTGAAGGTTAACGATCCGAAAGTTGACGAGCGCCTGATTCGCCAGGAAGCAGGTATGGTGTTCCAGCAGTTTTACCTCTTCCCGCATCTGACGGCGCTGGAAAACGTCATGTTTGGCCCGCTACGCGTGCGTGGCGCGAACAAAGAAGAGGCGGAAAAACTGGCACGTGAGCTGCTGGCGAAAGTCGGTCTGGCAGAACGTGCACATCACTACCCTTCCGAACTTTCTGGTGGTCAACAGCAGCGTGTGGCGATTGCCCGCGCGCTGGCGGTGAAGCCGAAAATGATGCTGTTTGATGAACCGACTTCCGCTCTTGACCCGGAACTGCGCCATGAAGTGCTGAAGGTTATGCAGGATCTGGCTGAAGAAGGGATGACGATGGTGATCGTGACCCACGAAATCGGTTTTGCCGAGAAAGTAGCTTCGCGGCTGATCTTTATCGACAAAGGCCGGATTGCGGAAGATGGCAATCCGCAGGTGTTGATCAAGAACCCGCCGAGCCAGCGCTTGCAGGAATTTTTGCAGCACGTCTCTTAATAAGACACATTGCCTGATGCGCTACGCTTATCAGGCCTACAGGATATCTGGCAACTTATTAAAATTGCATGAACTTGTAGGACGGATAAGGCGTTCACGCCGCATCCGGCAAAAAAGCCCGCATGTTGTCAGCAACCTGCTTAATATCCCTTCCTCCCTTTCACCCGAAAGGGAGGCACACCAGATTCCTCTCATTTAAAATCGCCCCTCCTCCAGCATCTATACTTATCTTTTTGCTCTATTTTCTCACTGGAGGAGTCATGCGGTGGATCCTGTTCATCCTCTTCTGCCTGCTGGGCGCACCTGCCCACGCGGTATCCATACCCGGCGTTACAACCACAACGACAACGGACTCAACGACTGAACCGGCCCCGGAACCGGATATCGAACAAAAAAAAGCGGCCTATGGCGCACTGGCGGATGTGCTGGATAATGACACCTCGCGTAAAGAGTTGATCGACCAGTTGCGCACCGTTGCCGCTACGCCCCCTGCTGAACCGGTACCAAAAATAGTGCCGCCGACGCTGGTCGAAGAGCAAACCGTGCTGCAAAAGGTCACCGAAGTCAGCCGCCATTATGGTGAAGCCCTTTCCGCCCGCTTCGGGCAACTTTATCGCAATATCACCGGCTCCCCGCATAAGCCGTTTAATCCACAAACCTTCAGCAATGCGCTGACCCATTTTTCAATGTTAGCGGTATTAGTGTTTGGTTTTTACTGGCTGATTCGCCTGTGCGCACTGCCGCTGTATCGCAAAATGGGTCAGTGGGCGCGGCAAAAAAATCGTGAGCGCAGCAACTGGTTGCAGCTTCCGGCGATGATTATCGGGGCGTTTATTATCGACCTGCTGTTACTGGCCCTGACATTATTTGTCGGCCAGGTATTAAGCGACAACCTGAATGCAGGCAGTCGCACCATCGCTTTCCAACAAAGTTTGTTTCTCAACGCCTTTGCCCTCATTGAATTTTTCAAAGCCGTACTACGCCTGATTTTTTGCCCAAACGTGGCGGAGCTGCGCCCGTTCACGATTCAGGACGAGAGCGCCCGTTACTGGAGTCGTCGCCTGAGCTGGTTAAGCAGTTTGATAGGTTATGGCCTGATTGTGGCCGTGCCGATTATCTCTAATCAGGTGAATGTACAGATAGGTGCGCTGGCGAACGTCATCATTATGCTGTGCATGACCGTCTGGGCGTTGTACCTGATCTTTCGTAATAAAAAAGAGATTACCCAGCATTTGCTCAACTTCGCGGAGCATTCGCTGGCCTTTTTCAGCCTGTTTATCCGCGCCTTTGCGCTGGTGTGGCACTGGCTGGCAAGCGCCTATTTTATCGTGCTGTTTTTCTTTTCGTTGTTCGATCCGGGCAACAGCCTGAAATTTATGATGGGTGCAACGGTGCGCAGCCTGGCGATTATTGGTATCGCAGCGTTTGTTTCCGGTATGTTTTCCCGCTGGCTGGCGAAAACCATCACTCTCTCGCCACATACTCAGCGTAACTATCCGGAGCTGCAAAAACGGTTGAATGGCTGGCTGTCGGCGGCGCTGAAAACGGCGCGTATTCTGACAGTCTGCGTGGCGGTAATGTTGCTGTTGAGCGCATGGGGATTGTTCGATTTCTGGAACTGGCTGCAAAACGGCGCGGGGCAGAAAACCGTAGATATCCTGATCCGTATCGCACTCATTCTTTTCTTCTCGGCGGTTGGCTGGACGGTGCTCGCCAGTTTGATCGAAAACCGGCTGGCTTCGGATATTCATGGCCGCCCGCTACCCAGCGCCCGCACGCGTACCCTGCTTACGCTGTTTCGTAACGCGCTGGCGGTGATTATCAGTACCATCACCATCATGATTGTGTTGTCGGAAATCGGCGTCAATATCGCGCCATTGCTGGCAGGTGCCGGGGCATTAGGTCTGGCTATCTCGTTTGGTTCGCAAACGCTGGTGAAAGATATTATCACCGGGGTATTTATTCAGTTTGAAAACGGCATGAACACTGGAGATTTGGTGACTATCGGGCCGTTGACCGGCACAGTGGAACGGATGTCGATTCGCTCCGTGGGCGTACGACAGGATACCGGGGCGTATCACATCATTCCGTGGTCTTCGATAACCACCTTTGCTAACTTTGTCCGCGGCATTGGTTCGGTGGTGGCAAATTATGATGTTGATCGCCATGAAGATGCTGATAAAGCCAATCAGGCACTGAAAGATGCGGTAGCGGAATTAATGGAAAACGAAGAAATTCGCGGGCTGATTATTGGTGAACCGAATTTTGCCGGGATTGTCGGCTTAAGCAATACCGCGTTTACACTGCGTGTTTCGTTCACCACGCTGCCACTCAAACAGTGGACGGTACGCTTTGCCCTCGACAGCCAGGTGAAAAAACATTTCGACCTGGCGGGCGTTCGCGCGCCAGTGCAGACTTATCAGGTGCTGCCTGCTCCGGGCGCGACCCCGGCTGAACCGTTACCGCCGGGGGAACCAACGCTTTAACGCTGGCGATTGACAAAACGGCGGCGCTGCTCGTCGTTCATAAAGGTCCAGGCAATAAAGCGACTCTGCTTTTGCCCCTGGGCCATCTCTTTTTTAACCACCTTCACCGCGCCCACGTCCGTCAGGGCACGATACAACGGCGGTAAGTTTTCACCACGAGATACCAGTGATGTAAACCACATCACCTGCTTCGCGAAGCCTTTGCTCTCTTCAATCATCTTTTTGATAAAGGTGACTTCACCGCCTTCACACCACAACTCCTGTTGCTGGCCGCCAAAGTTCAGTGCATCGTCTTTGTTCAGCCCCAGGTTACGGCGTTTACGCTCACTACCTGCCCGTGCCGCAGCGGCGGAATCGTGGAATGGCGGGTTACACAAGGTCGCGTCGTATTGCTCGTTTTTATGGATGATGCCGTTAAAAATCGCCCCACTCTCTTTTTGCCGACGCAGACGAATGGCGCGGTTAAGCCCCGGATTAGAACTGATAATCGCCTGCGCACTGCTTAACGCCTGGCTGCTGGTTTCACTACCGGTAAAACGCCAGCCATATTCATGTACGCCAATCAGCGGATAAATACAGTTCGCACCAACGCCGATATCCAGAATGCTGGCATTCGCTGGAATTGTTCCGCTTGCTTCTGCCAGTAAATCGGCAAGGTGATGAATATAATCCGCCCGGCCCGGTACTGGTGGGCAGAGAAAACCGTCGGGGATATCCCAGTTCGCTACGGCGTAAAAATGGGCCAGCAACGCCTTATTGAGCGCCTTCACCGCCAGCGGATTGGCAAAGTCTACGCTTTGCTCCCCGGCGGGTGTAAGCGTGAGGAATTGCCTGAGTTCAGGATTGACCTGACAAAGCGTGGCGAGATCGTAGCGGCTGTGATGACGGTTGCGCGGATGCAACCCCGGTTTCTGGGCGGACATAGCATTCTCCTTTCAGCAGCGGCGTAAGATACCCGCATAACGCGACAGGGTAAATATCTGGCTGCGTTTATCATTCCCCAAAACCTTAACATGGCTATGGTTTATGGCAATTCATCATAAAAATCAGCATTATACATGTCATTGATTTGTCTTATTTTGTAAAAATATATCGTTCAAAAAATAAGCACATCTCTGTCAATTTTTTGCGTCATTTGCATCGCGCAGGCGACCTACACTTATCAGGCACTACCCGTTGTATTTATGAGGATGTCATTATGAAAAAGTGCCTCACACTACTGATTGCCACCGTCCTGAGCGGAATCTCTCTCACGGCTTATGCCGCGCAACCGATGAGTAACCTGGACAGCGGTCAGCTACGGCCCGCCGGTACCGTTTCGGCAACTGGCGCATCAAACCTAAGCGATCTGGAGGATAAACTGGCAGAAAAAGCGCGCGAACAAGGCGCGAAAGGTTATGTCATTAATTCCGCAGGCGGAAATGACCAGATGTTCGGTACTGCAACCATCTACAAATAACCCCACCAACGTAACTGCATTCGCCTCTGGATGCAGTTTTCGTCTGTTTTGTAATCAAAAAACATCAAATATGAACTCAATGTAAATAAATGTATTTCTTTTTCGCGCAATGGGTGATAGAAAATCGCTCCAAGTGATAATGCTTATCAAAATTATTATCACTTTCACGAGCACTATCACGGGATTAACAGTGGCATCGCATCCGCAGAGAGGCTTTCTCGTGGCAGTGAAAATTTCAACATATAAGAAAAAGTCACCTGCAAAATGGAAAACAATCGCAATTTCCCTGCCAGACAATTTCATTCGCTCACGTTCTTTGCCGGTCTTTGTATTGGCATCACGCCTGTGGCTCAGGCACTCGCCGCCGAAGGGCAAACTAACGCGGATGACACGCTGGTTGTCGAAGCATCAACGCCTTCGCTTTATGCGCCACAACAATCTGCCGATCCGAAATTCTCGCGTCCGGTAGCGGATACTACCCGCACGATGACGGTAATTTCTGAACAAGTGATTAAAGATCAGGGCGCAACCAACCTTACCGACGCGCTCAAAAACGTCCCCGGCGTGGGTGCGTTTTTTGCGGGTGAGAACGGTAACTCCACCACTGGCGACGCCATTTATATGCGTGGTGCCGATACCTCTAACAGTATTTATATTGATGGCATTCGCGATATCGGCAGCGTCTCGCGCGACACCTTCAATACCGAGCAGGTCGAAGTGATTAAAGGGCCGTCCGGCACCGACTACGGGCGCAGCGCACCGACAGGCTCGATCAATATGATCAGCAAGCAGCCGCGCAATGATTCCGGCATTGACGCCTCCGCCAGTATTGGCAGCGCCTGGTTCCGCCGCGGCACGCTGGACGTCAATCAGGTCATTGGTGATACCACCGCGGTGCGCCTGAATGTAATGGGCGAAAAAACGCACGATGCCGGACGCGACAAAGTCAAAAATGAGCGTTACGGCGTCGCCCCTTCTGTCGCTTTTGGCCTTGGTACAGCGAATCGTTTGTATCTTAATTATCTGCATGTCACCCAGCACAACACGCCAGACGGCGGCATTCCGACCATCGGTTTGCCGGGCTATTCTGCCCCATCTGCGGGAACGGCGGCCCTGAATCATTCCGGAAAAGTTGATACTCATAACTTTTACGGCACGGATTCCGATTACGACGATTCGACCACCGACACCGCCACCATGCGTTTTGAGCACGACATCAACGATAACACCACCATTCGCAATACTACCCGTTGGTCGCGCGTAAAGCAGGATTACCTGATGACGGCGATTATGGGCGGGGCGTCGAATATTACTCAGCCCACCAGCGATGTGAATAGCTGGACCTGGTCACGCACGGCGAATACCAAAGATGTGAGTAATAAAATTCTCACCAACCAGACCAACCTGACCTCGACGTTCTATACCGGTTCTATCGGTCATGATGTCAGTACCGGCGTGGAATTTACCCGTGAAACGCAGACTAACTACGGCGTTAATCCGGTGACGTTACCCGCGGTAAATATTTATCATCCTGACAGCAGCATTCATCCCGGCGGCCTGACGCGCAACGGCGCAAACGCCAATGGTCAGACGGATACCTTCGCAATTTACGCCTTTGATACGCTGCAAATCACCCGTGATTTTGAGCTGAACGGCGGGATCCGTCTGGATAATTATCATACTGAATATGACAGTGCCACCGCCTGCGGCGGCAGCGGACGCGGTGCCATCACCTGCCCAACTGGTGTGGCAAAAGGTTCTCCGGTCACCACCGTCGACACCGCCAAGTCGGGCAATCTGATGAACTGGAAAGCCGGGGCGCTGTATCACCTGACGGAAAACGGCAATGTCTATATTAACTATGCCGTTTCCCAGCAGCCTCCGGGCGGCAACAACTTCGCCCTTGCGCAGTCTGGCAGCGGTAACAGTGCCAACCGCACCGATTTTAAACCGCAAAAAGCCAACACCAGCGAGATTGGCACCAAATGGCAGGTTCTGGATAAACGTCTGTTGCTCACCGCCGCGCTGTTCCGCACTGATATCGAAAATGAAGTTGAGCAAAATGATGACGGAACTTACTCGCAATACGGTAAGAAACGCGTCGAAGGCTATGAGATATCCGTGGCCGGGAATATCACTCCCGCGTGGCAGGTGATTGGCGGCTATACCCAGCAAAAAGCAACCATCAAAAACGGCAAAGATGTTGCCCAGGATGGTTCCTCATCGCTGCCGTATACCCCGGAGCACGCCTTCACCTTATGGAGCCAATATCAGGCAACCGACGATATCTCTGTTGGCGCGGGCGCACGCTATATCGGCAGTATGCATAAAGGTTCAGACGGCGCGGTGGGAACGCCAGCGTTTACCGAAGGTTACTGGGTCGCCGATGCCAAACTGGGGTATCGAGTTAATCGCAATCTCGACTTCCAGCTAAACGTTTACAACCTGTTTGATACCGATTACGTCGCCTCAATCAACAAGAGCGGCTACCGTTATCACCCGGGCGAGCCAAGAACCTTCTTGCTCACAGCCAATATGCATTTCTGATTCAGATGTGGGGCGCAGGCCCCACTTTTTGGAGAAATTGTATGATGTACCACATTCCCGGCGTGTTATCGCCACAGGACGTCGCTCGTTTTCGCGAACAACTGGAACAAGCCGAATGGGTGGATGGACGCGTCACCACCGGCGCACAAGGTGCGCAAGTTAAGAACAATCAACAGGTCGACACCCGCAGCACGTTATACGCCGCCCTGCAAAATGAGGTGCTGAACGCGGTTAACCAACATGCTTTATTCTTTGCCGCGGCCTTGCCGCGTACCCTTTCCACGCCGCTGTTTAATCGCTATCAGAACAATGAAACCTATGGTTTCCATGTGGATGGCGCAGTACGCAGCCATCCACAAAACGGCTGGATGCGTACTGACCTTTCTGCCACGCTGTTTTTAAGCGATCCACAAAGCTACGACGGCGGCGAACTGGTCGTTAATGACACCTTCGGACAACATCGGGTAAAACTCCCGGCAGGCGATCTCGTGTTGTATCCCTCCAGCAGCCTGCATTGCGTGACACCCGTAACCCGCGGCGTACGAGTGGCATCATTTATGTGGATCCAGTCGATGATCCGCGATGATAAAAAGCGCGCCATGCTGTTTGAACTGGACAACAATATTCAGTCGCTGAAAAGCCGCTACGGCGAAAGTGAAGAGATCCTGTCGCTGCTTAATCTTTATCATAATCTGCTGCGGGAATGGTCGGAGATCTGATGCTTGAACTGCCCGAGTTCGTCCCTGGATTAGCTACACTTAACTGTACAAGTATTGATATGGGGAGGTCGATATGGCATCCGGTTGGGCTAACGATGACGCCGTCAACGAACAGATCAACAGTACAATTGAAGATGCGATTGCCCGCGCTCGGGGTGAAATTCCGCGCGGCGAAAGCCTGGATGAATGTGAAGAGTGCGGTGCCCCCATCCCGCAGGCCCGTCGGGAAGCCATTCCTGGCGTGCGCTTATGTATTCATTGTCAGCAGGAGAAAGATTTACAAAAACCAGCTTATACAGGATATAATCGCAGAGGTTCGAAAGACAGCCAGTTACGTTAACTACAACTGGCGAGATGCATAGCGAGTATAATTTGTATTTTGCGTGGCATTCCGTGCCTTTAACGCTGCTGTGACTGCCACGCGGTATAAAACAAGTTCATAAGTACAACAAATAAATGGTTTATCAGTAGGTTAGATATCAATCAATTTATTTGAACAAGGCGGTCAATTCTCTTCGATTTTATCTCTCGTAAAAAAACGTGATACTCATCACATCGACGAAACAACGTCACTTATACAAAAATCACCTGCGAGAGATTAATTATGAAAACTATCAATACTGTTGTTGCTGCTATGGCTCTTTCAACTCTGTCATTTGGCGTGTTCGCGGCGGAACCGGTAACGGCATCCCAGGCACAGAACATGAATAAAATCGGCGTGGTTTCTGCCGATGGCGCATCCACCCTCGATGCCCTGGAAGCGAAACTGGCTGAGAAAGCCGCGGCAGCCGGTGCCAGTGGATACAGCATCACTTCCGCCACCAACAACAATAAATTAAGCGGTACTGCGGTAATTTATAAGTAATTCGTAGGACGGATAAGGCGTTTACGCCGCATCCGGCAACAGATGCCTGATGCGACGCTACCGCGTCTTATCAGGCCTACAAAATCCGAACCGTTGGACGGATCAGGCGTTTACGCTACGTCCAGCACAAGTATTTCCCTGTCTGTTTGCCGACAGACGCATATGCTCTAACCCTCATTGATCCTATGTTACCCTTGTTTGCCCGTCCGCCACTGGACGGGCTTTTTTTTAGCTGGCTAACTGCTGACAGAAAGCCTGCAACGTCTCTTCCGGCATACCAATCTGCCGCGCTGCATCACAAATGGCCTGCCAGCTTCCCGCATCCAGTGGAATCCCCTGCTTCTGCCGTTCGCGACGCGTGTTCACTTCCCACTCGCCCGGTAGCAAAATCGGCTTATCATCATCATGCGGCGAGGCTTTCACCCACTCGGCAAAGGCTTCGGTCTGCGCGTTACAATCCGGCGCGCCGAAGAGTTCCGGGTTGATGATGATAGTGGTCATGCAGTTAAGAATGGCATCGGGACTGGTTTGTAACGTTTCCTGATGCGTCGTTTTACCGCCGGAAAGCGCCCCGCCAAGAATTTCACACATCGCTGCAAGGGCGTAGCCTTTATGTTCGGCAAAGGTCAACAGCGAACCCAACGGCGACTCCTGCATTACCGCCGGATTGGTCGTCGGCACGCCGTTAACGTCAATCAGGCAACCTGGCGGCACGGGGACGCCTTTATGCCAGGCGACGCGGGTTTTGCCAAATGCAATGGCGCTGGTGGCGTAATCAAGCAACAGCGGGAAATTATCTTTACGAGGGAAAACCACACAGAACGGATTGGTGCCAAAGCGGCTGTCGCGACCGTGGAACGGCGCGACCATTGGAGTACCGACCACGCTAACAAAGTGGATAGAGACAAACCCCGCCGCTGCACACTGCTCCGCCCAGTAACCGATACGGCCGATATGATGCGAGTTATGTAGCGCCACGGCGGCAATACCGTGCTGATGCGCTTTCTCAATCCCCAGCGCCATCGCTTCATGTGCCGCGACCTGACCAAATGCGCGATCGCCATCGAGCGTGACCGCCGCCCCCGCCTCTTTAACGGTTTTGGCATGATGGTTAATTTGCAGGTGCCCCTGACTCCAGGAGCGTACATAGCTTGGGATCATGCCAATACCATGTGAATCATGCCCTGCCAGGTTTGCCGCGATTAAATGATCGGCAACTAATTTCGCTTCTTGTTCCTCGCTACCCATCTGACGAAATACAGCCTGAATAAAACTGTGCAGCGTCTGAGCATCAAAGCGATGACCACTTTCCATGGTTAACTCCTGTTTATGTTATGTGTTTGTTGTATTTTTATGCTGCACGCCGGGCGTGGGAAGGTCAATAAAGATGCAGGAATTTCATATTGCGGTGGGGTAAAAGCCGGATGACATGGCTCATCCGGCTGAGAAAAGAATTAAAATGCCTGATTAACGCGCGCCAGGCCGTCGCTGATAGTTGCCGCTTCACCCGTAGCCACCAGGCAGCAAGCCATCTGGATTTTCAGCGATTCGGGAATCGGTTCGCTGCCAGCAAGGCAACGCTCAATCCACTGCGCCGTGGTTTCCGGATCTTTTGCTTGTGGCAGTAACTCGCTACCAGCAGTGTCCTGTTTTTCATACAGCACCCGCATCCCTTCACGGTCAATGAGATTGATCTGCGGGCAGCGCTGCGGATTAGCATACACTTCACCTTCAGTACCATGCATTAGTAGCGCCCGCCCGCCGATATCGCTAAAGAACTTCGCGACGCGTCCAATGTATTCCGGATGCGAAACGCTGGAAAGACGCAGCGCCTCACCTTCGGCAAATGGCGTCGCCAGTTTCGCCAGGGTATGTGCACTGTTACGCACGCCCATCCGCCAGCGCATCGCCAGTTGTTTTTCCAGCGGCGGGCAAAACGCGCCGACTGGCATAAACACCGGTTGATGTTCGTCGAGCTTCGCCTGCGCCTGCCCGCCGTGCAACGTTGGCGTAATACCCATCAATTCAAAAATGGTTTCAGTCAGCACGCGGGTTGGATCTTCGCTAACCCCGTGAACCACCACAGGAAAACCGAGTTTGTGCAGGAGAATCGCCAACAACGGCGTCAGGTTGGCCTGTTTACGCGCGCCGTTGTAACTGGGGATGACAATCGGCATCGGCTTGCCTGCTGGCGGCGTCAGCTTGATGGTGTGATTTTGCATGGCTTCGTAAAAGCCGAGCATCTCTGCTTCCCCTTCTCCTTTGATACGCAGCGCAATCAATACGCCGCCCAACTCAAGGTCAGGGACTTCACCATTGAGCATATGAGCATACAGACCGCGCGCAGTATCCCGGTCTAAATCGCGCGCGTGGTTTTTCCCGCGCCCGATCTCTTTAATGATTTTGCGATAGTCCATTTACGACTCCTTACCTGACTCACATCATTAACGCCGCCGACGGCGTGGGGATTTCGTTTTTTCTTTCTTTTTAACTATACCTTCAGGGACTTCCGGTTGCTCTATCGGAAATACCGGTAATGCATCCAGTAGTCGCTTGCCATAATTTTTGGTCAGCAAGCGTTTGTCGTAGATAACCACTTCGCCCCAGCAACCGTGGCTTCGAATCAGTCGCCCAACCTGCTGAATCAGGTTAAACGAGGCGCTCGGCAGGCTTTGCACCTCAAACGGATAGCGGTTGAGGCTTTTCAGCCATTCCCCTTCGGTGATCACCACCGGGCTGTCGATGGGCGGAAAAGCGATTTTGTGGATATGCACCTGGCTGAGCAGATCACCTTTCAAATCAAGCCCTTCGGCAAATGACTGTAAGCCCACCAGCACGCTGCGCTCACCGTTGGCGACGCGTTTGCGGTGCAGTTCAACTAAACGGTAACGCGGCTGATCGCCCTGAACCAGCAACATCAGACGTAAATCCGTCACATAGTCGAGAAAGCGCTGCATCGCCCGTCCGCTGGCAAACAGTACCAACATACCGAGATGTTTTTTGCTCTCCACCTGCTTACGGAAAAAGGCCGCCATTTCGGCAATATGCTGCTCTTCGTTGTCGATGGAAGGCTCAACGCGCATCCGGGGAATAACAATTTTGCCCTGTTCGCAGTGGTTAAAGGGGGAATCCAGCGCCACAAAACGGTCGCCCGCTTTCTCTTTCAGACCACTCATCTCCTGCAAACGCGAAAAACTGTTCAGCGAACGCAAGGTTGCGGAGGTGACAATAATGTGCGGAATACTGCGCCACAGCAGCCTTTCCAGCTGATCGCTGACACGTATTCCCACGCAGTGAAACCAGAGGTGTAGCTGCCCTTCGCGCTCTTCCCGCGTCGCCCATTTGGTCACCGGTGCACCGGAAGATTGCGCCAGCGAAGCCAGCCGCCAGAGTTTGCTTTGCGCCTCGAACATCCCCAACGCGCGGTTCATCTGCAAAATCAACCGATGCAGACGTACAATGTCATGGCTGCCGGTTTTCTCACTTAAATCGTTAAGAAATAACTCCGCCAGGCCACGCAGCATCTCGGTGAGTTTTGCCAGCCGCTGGCAGATCTCCAGCACTTCATCTGGCAGTTCGCCCATCGCAAAACGGTGCTCTGCCTCCTGCCCGGCAGGCATGTAGAGATTGAGAATGTTGTTTAACGAGGCGATAAGCTCATACAACTCTTCACAATGCGCATTCAAACGTTCAGGGATCGCCAGCGGTGGGATGGTCTTCGGGCGAAACTGCTCCATGCAGGTAGCGACCAGTTTCGTGAACAAGTCCAGCTGTAGCCGATACCACGGCGCGGTGATTTCGGCGCTCATCTCAAGCGCATCCCGCGCCACATCCGGCAGGTGATGGCCTTCGTCCAGCACCAGCAGTAAATTTTTCGGGTCAGGCAATACCGCTTCGCTTTCCATCGCCGCCATCACCAGCGCATGGTTTGCCACCACCACTTCCGCTTCCTGAATCTCCCGACGAGCGACAAAAAACGGGCATTCACGATAGTAGTAACAATTGCGGTTGAGGCAGCTGGCTTTGTCGGTACTTAAACGACGCCAGAGATCGTCATCTATAGCGATATCAGTATGATCGCGCAGACCATCCCATTTATAAGTATCGAGATCGCCCTTCAGCTTCGCACAACGTTTTTGCTCTTCCTGATTGTTCGGCGTCAGTTCGTCGTCAAGAAACGCCAGCAGATCCTGTTGCGTGGGTTCAGTACTGGCGAGCGCCGTCAGATTACGCGGACAAACGTAGCGCCCACGCCCAAAAGCGGCAGTGAATTTAAGATCGGGAATGATCTTTTTCAGCAGCGGTAAATCTTTGCTGTAAATCTGATCCTGCAATGCCACGTTGGCGGTACTCACCACCAGCGTTTTTTGCTCTTCGCGGGCAATGGCGATGCCGGGAATCAAATAAGAGAGCGTTTTCCCAACGCCGGTGGGGGCTTCAATCGCCAGATGTCGCCCTTCTTCTCCGGCCAGCGTTTTGGCGACGTCCGCAATCATCTGCCGCTGCGGCGCACGGGGAATAAAGTCGGGGATCTGTTCCTGAAGCGCCTTATACCAGGCGGCAATTTGCGCTTTAAGCGCGGCGGTTAATGCCATGAGAAAACCTGAAATACTGTATAAACAGCCAATATTGTGGCATTTTTCGGTTTTCAGGGGTAATGGTTTTTCTGTTTCTGGAAAGCGGCTCGCAATAACCACCAACATAATGCGGTTTAATGCCCGTTCGAGCACAAAGGATCCAACACGTCATGCAAGACACCATCATAAATTTCTACAGCACCAGCGATGACTACGGTGATTTTTCTAACTTTGCCGCCTGGCCCATCAAGGTTGACGGGAAAACCTGGCCCACCTCAGAACACTATTTTCAGGCACAAAAATTCCTTGATGAAAAATACCGCGAAGAGATCCGTCGGGTTTCTTCCCCTATGGTCGCCGCACGCATGGGGCGCGATCGTTCTAAGCCTCTGCGTAAAAACTGGGAGTCGGTCAAAGAACAGGTGATGCGAAAAGCACTTCGCGCTAAATTCGAACAGCATGCAGAACTGCGTGCGCTCTTGCTGGCAACCGCGCCCGCAAAACTGGTTGAGCATACGGAAAACGATGCTTACTGGGGAGACGGTGGTCATGGTAAGGGCAAGAATCGACTGGGCTACCTTTTAATGGAGTTGCGCGAACAATTGGCTATAGAGAAGTAACGTCTCGGTGGCTTATGGGCGGTAAAACAGATAAATTTTTTCCCGTGTTCTCAAATTGCTGAAAAGTGCTTGTTGTGAAATGCCGGATGCGGCGTAAACGCCTTATCCGGCCTACAAAAGCATGCAAATTCAATATATTGCAGAGTTCACGTAGGCCTGATAAGCGTAGCGCATCAGGCAGTTTTGCGTTTGTTCATCAGCCTGATGCCGGGCATAGCCCGGCATAAAAGATTACTGCGCAGCGGCAGGTTTACGCGGACGGCGGCGACGTTGTTGTTCGCCTGCCGGTTTGGCATCGCCGAGGCGGCGAGACGGTTTTTCTGCAGGTTTCGCGCTTGCAGATTTTGCGCCACCTTCCCCACGGCGTGGTTGCTGTTGACCGCGACCACCACCTTGCCCACGACCGCCGCCGCCACGTTGCTGGCGACCGTTCTGGATCGGTTCGGCTTTGATTGACGGGTCCGGCTCATAGCCCGGAATCGCAATGCGCGGGATCTCTTTTTTCAGCAGTTTTTCGATATCACGCAGCAGTTTGTGTTCATCAACACACACCAGCGACAACGCTTCACCGGTAGCAGCCGCACGACCGGTACGCCCGATACGGTGGACATAATCTTCAGGTACGTTTGGCAGTTCATAGTTGACGACGTGCGGCAGCTCTTCAATATCCAGGCCGCGCGCAGCGATGTCAGTTGCCACCAGTACACGAATATCGCCCGATTTAAAATCAGCCAGCGCACGAGTACGCGCACCTTGCGATTTATTGCCGTGGATCGCCGCACTACGGATGCCATCTTTATTGAGCTGTTCAGCCAGATGGTTAGCGCCGTGTTTGGTACGGGTAAACACCAGCACCTGCTGCCAGTTCCCTTTCCCAATCATGTGCGACAGCAATTCGCGTTTGCGTTTCTTATCGACAAAGTGAACGTGCTGGGTCACCTGATCAGACGCGGTATTGCGGCGTGCCACTTCGATTTCCAGCGGGTTGTGCAACAGTTTTTCCGCCAGGGCTTTAATATCGTCAGAGAAGGTCGCGGAGAATAACAGGTTCTGGCGCTTCGCAGGTAGTTTTGTTAACACGCGACGGATATCGTGGATAAAGCCCATGTCGAGCATGCGGTCAGCTTCATCGAGGACGAGGATTTCAACCTGATCCAGCTTCACTGCATTCTGATGTTCCAGGTCCAGCAAACGTCCCGGGGTTGCCACCAGCACATCAACGCCGCCACGCAGTTTCATCATCTGCGGGTTAATACTCACACCACCAAACACCACCAGCGAACGAATGTTCAGGTATTTGCTGTAATCACGGACGTTTTCGCCAATCTGCGCCGCCAGTTCACGGGTCGGGGTAAGAATGAGCGCACGTACCGGACGACGCCCTTTGGCGTGCGGCTGGCGAGTGATCAGGTGTTGCAACAGCGGCAGCGTAAAGCCCGCTGTTTTGCCGGTGCCGGTCTGGGCGCTAGCCATCAGGTCGCGGCCTTCCAGCACCGCAGGGATCGCCTGCTGCTGAATAGGGGTGGGTTCACGGTAACCCTGCTCGGCAACGGCGCGCAGGATATCAGGGCTTAAACCCAAAGAATCGAAAGACATAACTACTCCGAACCGCCCCGACCGTTACCGGTGTAGTTTTCAGGGAGATACTGAAAAGGAAAATGACAAAAACCACAATGTCATGAGGGAGCGGAGTGTAGCAGTTTTTGTGACGCAGCGCATAAATTATCCCTGTGACTGGCGTTGCTAAAATTCTTAGCCATACTGGACAACTCCCCTATGGAGTCATAATCTTAATCAATCATTTGATTAAGAATGGACTGTGCGATGAATAATCCTGCCATGACAATCAAGGGTGAACAGGCGAAAAAACAGCTGATTGCTGCCGCACTGGCGCAGTTTGGTGAATATGGAATGAACGCCACCACTCGCGAGATAGCCGCCCAGGCCGGGCAGAATATCGCTGCCATCACCTACTACTTCGGTTCGAAAGAAGATTTGTACCTCGCCTGCGCCCAGTGGATTGCCGATTTTATTGGCGAGCAGTTCCGTCCGCATGCCGAGGAAGCCGAACGCTTGTTCGCGCAACCACAGCCTGATCGGGCTGCCATCCGTGAACTGATCCTTCGCGCCTGCAGGAACATGATTAAGCTGCTCACCCAGGATGACACCGTCAACCTCAGCAAGTTTATCTCCCGTGAGCAGCTCTCTCCCACGGCAGCCTACCACCTGGTGCACGAACAGGTGATTAGTCCGCTACACAGCCACCTGACACGCCTGATTGCCGCCTGGACCGGCTGCGACGCCAATGACACCCGCATGATCCTTCATACCCATGCGTTGATTGGTGAGATTCTGGCGTTCCGTCTTGGCAAAGAAACAATTCTGTTACGTACCGGCTGGACCGCGTTCGATGAAGAAAAGACCGAACTGATCAACCAGACGGTGACCTGTCATATCGACCTGATTTTGCAAGGATTATCGCAAAGGAGTTTGTAGTGATGAAAAAACCTGTCGTGATCGGATTGGCGGTAGTGGTACTTGCCGCCGTGGTTGCCGGAGGCTACTGGTGGTATCAAAGCCGCCAGGATAACGGCCTGACGCTGTATGGCAACGTGGATATTCGTACGGTAAATCTTAGTTTCCGTGTTGGGGGGCGCGTTGAATCGCTGGCGGTGGACGAAGGTGATGCTATCAAAGCGGGCCAGGTGCTGGGCGAACTGGATCACAAGCCGTATGAGATTGCCCTGATGCAGGCGAAAGCGGGTGTTTCGGTGGCACAGGCGCAGTATGACCTGATGCTTGCCGGGTATCGCGATGAAGAAATCGCTCAGGCCGCCGCAGCGGTGAAACAGGCGCAAGCCGCCTATGACTATGCGCAGAACTTCTATAACCGCCAGCAAGGGTTGTGGAAAAGCCGCACTATTTCGGCAAATGACCTGGAAAATGCCCGCTCCTCGCGCGACCAGGCGCAGGCAACGCTGAAATCAGCACAGGATAAATTGCGTCAGTACCGTTCCGGTAACCGTGAACAGGACATCGCTCAGGCGAAAGCCAGCCTCGAACAGGCGCAGGCGCAACTGGCGCAGGCGGAGTTGAATTTACAGGACTCAACGTTGATAGCCCCGTCTGATGGCACGCTGTTAACGCGCGCGGTGGAGCCAGGCACGGTCCTCAATGAAGGTGGCACGGTGTTTACCGTTTCACTAACGCGTCCGGTGTGGGTGCGCGCTTATGTTGATGAACGTAATCTTGACCAGGCCCAGCCGGGGCGCAAAGTGCTGCTTTATACCGATGGTCGCCCGGACAAGCCGTATCACGGGCAGATTGGTTTCGTTTCGCCGACTGCTGAATTTACCCCGAAAACCGTCGAAACGCCGGATCTGCGTACCGACCTCGTCTATCGCCTGCGTATTGTGGTGACCGACGCCGATGATGCGTTACGCCAGGGAATGCCAGTGACGGTACAATTCGGTGACGAGGCAGGACATGAATGATGCCGTTATCACGCTGAACGGCCTGGAAAAACGCTTTCCGGGCATGGACAAGCCCGCCGTCGCGCCGCTCGATTGTACCATTCACGCCGGTTATGTGACGGGGTTGGTGGGGCCGGACGGTGCAGGTAAAACCACGCTGATGCGGATGTTGGCGGGATTACTGAAACCCGACAGCGGCAGTGCCACGGTGATTGGCTTTGATCCGATCAAAAACGACGGCGCGCTGCACGCCGTGCTCGGTTATATGCCGCAGAAATTTGGTCTGTATGAAGATCTCACGGTGATGGAGAACCTCAATCTGTACGCGGATTTGCGCAGCGTCACCGGCGAGGCACGTAAGCAAACTTTTGCTCGCCTGCTGGAGTTTACGTCTCTTGGGCCGTTTACCGGACGCCTGGCGGGCAAGCTCTCCGGTGGGATGAAACAAAAACTCGGCCTGGCCTGTACCCTGGTGGGCGAACCGAAAGTGTTGCTGCTCGATGAACCCGGCGTCGGCGTTGACCCTATCTCACGGCGCGAACTGTGGCAGATGGTGCATGAGCTGGCGGGCGAAGGGATGTTAATCCTCTGGAGTACCTCGTATCTCGACGAAGCCGAGCAGTGCCGTGACGTGTTACTGATGAACGAAGGCGAGTTGCTGTATCAGGGAGAACCAAAAGCCCTGACACAAACCATGGCCGGACGCAGCTTTCTGATGACCAGTCCACACGAGGGCAACCGCAAACTGTTGCAACGCGCCTTGAAACTGCCGCAGGTCAGCGACGGCATGATTCAGGGGAAATCGGTACGTCTGATCCTCAAAAAAGAGGCCACACCAGACGATATTCGCCATGCCGACGGGATGCCGGAAATCAACATCAACGAAACTACGCCGCGTTTTGAAGATGCGTTTATTGATTTGCTGGGCGGTGCCGGAACCTCGGAATCGCCGCTGGGCGCAATATTACATACGGTAGAAGGCACACCCGGCGAGACGGTGATCGAAGCGAAAGAACTGACCAAGAAATTTGGGGATTTTGCCGCCACCGATCACGTCAACTTTGCCGTTAAACGTGGGGAGATTTTTGGTTTGCTGGGGCCAAACGGCGCGGGTAAATCGACCACCTTTAAGATGATGTGCGGTTTGCTGGTGCCGACTTCCGGCCAGGCGCTGGTGCTGGGGATGGATCTGAAAGAGAGTTCCGGTAAAGCGCGCCAGCATCTCGGCTATATGGCGCAAAAATTTTCGCTCTACGGTAACCTGACGGTCGAACAGAATTTACGCTTTTTCTCTGGTGTGTATGGCTTACGCGGTCGGGCGCAGAACGAAAAAATCTCCCGCATGAGCGAGGCGTTCGGCCTGAAAAGTATCGCCTCCCACGCCACCGATGAACTGCCATTAGGTTTTAAACAGCGGCTGGCGCTGGCCTGTTCGCTGATGCATGAACCGGACATTCTGTTTCTCGACGAACCGACTTCCGGCGTTGACCCCCTCACCCGCCGTGAATTTTGGCTGCACATCAACAGCATGGTAGAGAAAGGCGTCACGGTGATGGTCACCACCCACTTTATGGATGAAGCGGAATATTGCGACCGCATCGGCCTGGTGTACCGCGGGAAATTAATCGCCAGCGGCACGCCGGACGATTTGAAAGCACAGTCGGCTAACGATGAGCAACCCGATCCCACCATGGAGCAAGCCTTTATTCAGTTGATCCACGACTGGGATAAGGAGCATAGCAATGAGTAACCCGATCCTGTCCTGGCGTCGCGTACGGGCGCTGTGCGTTAAAGAGACGCGGCAGATCGTTCGCGATCCGAGTAGCTGGCTGATTGCGGTAGTGATCCCGCTGCTACTGCTGTTTATTTTTGGTTACGGCATTAACCTCGACTCCAGCAAGCTGCGGGTCGGGATTTTACTGGAACAGCGTAGCGAAGCGGCGCTGGATTTCACCCACACCATGACCGGTTCGCCCTACATCGACGCCACCATCAGCGATAACCGTCAGGAACTGATCGCCAAAATGCAGGCGGGGAAAATTCGCGGTCTGGTGGTTATTCCGGTGGATTTTGCGGAACAGATGGAGCGCGCCAACGCCACCGCACCGATTCAGGTGATCACCGACGGCAGTGAGCCGAATACCGCTAACTTTGTACAGGGGTATGTCGAAGGGATCTGGCAGATCTGGCAAATGCAGCGAGCGGAGGACAACGGGCAGACTTTTGAACCGCTTATTGATGTACAAACCCGCTACTGGTTTAACCCGGCGGCGATTAGCCAGCACTTCATTATCCCCGGTGCGGTGACCATTATCATGACGGTCATCGGCGCGATTCTCACCTCGCTGGTGGTGGCGCGAGAATGGGAACGCGGCACCATGGAGGCTCTGCTCTCTACGGAGATTACCCGCACGGAACTGCTGCTGTGTAAGCTGATCCCTTATTACTTTCTCGGGATGCTGGCGATGTTGCTGTGTATGCTGGTGTCAGTGTTTATTCTCGGCGTGCCGTATCGCGGGTCGCTGCTGATTCTGTTTTTTATCTCCAGCCTGTTTTTACTCAGTACCCTGGGGATGGGGCTGCTGATTTCCACGATTACCCGCAACCAGTTCAATGCCGCTCAGGTCGCCCTGAACGCCGCTTTTCTGCCGTCGATTATGCTTTCCGGCTTTATTTTTCAGATCGACAGTATGCCCGCGGTGATCCGCGCGGTGACGTACATTATTCCCGCTCGTTATTTCGTCAGCACCCTGCAAAGCCTGTTCCTCGCCGGGAATATTCCAGTGGTGCTGGTGGTAAACGTGCTGTTTTTGATCGCTTCGGCGGTGATGTTTATCGGCCTGACGTGGCTGAAAACCAAACGTCGGCTGGATTAGGGAGAAGAGCATGTTTCATCGCTTATGGACGTTAATCCGCAAAGAGTTGCAGTCGTTGCTGCGCGAACCGCAAACCCGCGCGATTCTGATTTTACCCGTGCTAATTCAGGTGATCCTGTTCCCGTTCGCCGCCACGCTGGAAGTGACTAACGCCACCATCGCCATCTACGATGAAGATAACGGCGAGCATTCGGTGGAGCTGACCCAACGTTTTGCCCGCGCCAGCGCCTTTACTCATGTGCTGCTGCTGAAAAGCCCACAGGAGATCCGCCCAACCATCGACACACAAAAGGCGTTACTACTGGTGCGTTTCCCGGCTGACTTCTCGCGCAAACTGGATACCTTCCAGACCGCGCCTTTGCAGTTAATCCTCGACGGGCGTAACTCCAACAGTGCGCAAATTGCCGCCAACTACCTGCAACAGATCGTCAAAAATTATCAGCAGGAGCTGCTGGAAGGAAAACCGAAACCTAACAACAGCGAGCTGGTGGTACGCAACTGGTATAACCCGAATCTCGACTACAAATGGTTTGTGGTGCCGTCACTGATCGCCATGATCACCACTATCGGCGTAATGATCGTCACTTCACTTTCCGTCGCCCGCGAACGTGAACAAGGTACGCTCGATCAGCTACTGGTTTCGCCGCTCACCACCTGGCAGATCTTCATCGGCAAAGCCGTACCGGCGTTAATTGTCGCCACCTTCCAGGCCACCATTGTGCTGGCGATTGGTATCTGGGCGTATCAAATCCCCTTCGCCGGATCGCTGGCGCTGTTCTACTTTACGATGGTGATTTATGGTTTATCGCTGGTGGGATTCGGTCTGTTGATTTCATCACTCTGTTCAACACAACAGCAGGCGTTTATCGGCGTGTTTGTCTTTATGATGCCCGCCATTCTCCTTTCCGGTTACGTTTCTCCGGTGGAAAACATGCCGGTATGGCTGCAAAACCTGACGTGGATTAACCCTATTCGCCACTTTACGGACATTACCAAGCAGATTTATTTGAAGGATGCGAGTCTGGATATTGTGTGGAATAGTTTGTGGCCGCTACTGGTGATAACGGCCACGACAGGGTCAGCGGCGTACGCGATGTTTAGACGTAAGGTGATGTAACTTCTTATCTTTCGCCAGCAAAGACACTACCGCCGGGCCGGCAAGGATTGCCAGCCCTGCAATTGCCAGCAAAAAGTTGTTTTCCAGAACGCGGGACAACAGCCACAGCACAATCAGCGCTGCGCCAAAATACCAGGTCGTGGTCAGCTCTTCCAGCACGTCTGCCACCTCACGCCAGCGTTGCTCGGGGTGGCGCTGAAACACCAGCATCATCACTACCGTGACACAATACAGTGCGCATAATCCCACGCCGACGTGAACCAGAGTCTTACTCATCCAGCCCACCACCAGCAGCGCCACTACCAGTAAATGCAACATAATCTGCCAGCAACTTAGACCCGTTGCGACACGAACACGTTGTTGCCACTTCATGGCTTCTCTCCTGAAGAATTTATCTCTACTTACTCAGAGTACCGAACTTTACGGAAAATTCCGTAAGACCGCACCTTTTTGTGACGCCGACTACACTATTTCAATGAGATAAGAGGCAAAGACAGGAAAATTATGCCCGATCAAACACAACAATTTTCGTTCAAGGTGCTCACCATCAATATTCACAAAGGCTTTACCGCGTTTAACCGACGCTTCATTTTGCCGGAACTTCGCGACGCCGTGCGTACCGTCAGCGCCGATATTGTTTGCCTGCAGGAAGTGATGGGCGCGCACGAAGTTCATCCGCTGCATGTGGAAAACTGGCCCGATACCTCGCACTACGAGTTTCTCGCCGACACTATGTGGAGCGATTTTGCCTACGGTCGCAATGCCGTATACCCGGAAGGGCATCACGGCAACGCCGTACTGTCGCGTTATCCCATTGAACATTATGAGAATCGCGATGTTTCGGTCGATGGTGCGGAAAAGCGCGGCGTGCTCTACTGCCGCATTGTGCCGCCGATGACCGGAAAAGCGATTCATGTGATGTGCGTACATCTGGGCCTGCGTGAGGCGCACCGTCAGGCGCAGCTTGCGATGCTCGCCGAATGGGTGAATGAGCTACCGGACGGCGAACCGGTATTGGTGGCGGGTGATTTCAATGACTGGCGGCAAAAAGCTAATCATCCGTTAAAAGTGCAGGCCGGACTGGATGAGATTTTTACCCGCGCCCACGGACGCCCGGCGCGCACGTTTCCGGTGCAATTTCCTCTACTACGACTGGACAGGATCTACGTCAAAAATGCCAGCGCCAGCGCGCCAACCGCGTTGCCGCTGCGGACATGGCGACACCTTTCTGATCATGCCCCTTTAAGTGCGGAGATTCATTTATGAAATGTAGCTGGCGCGAAGGCAATAAGATCCAGTTGCTGGAAAACGGCGAGCAATATTATCCCGCGGTGTTTAAGGCGATTGGCGAGGCACAAGAACGCATCATTCTTGAAACGTTTATCTGGTTTGAGGATGACGTCGGCAAACAACTGCATGCGGCACTACTGGCAGCAGCGCAACGCGGGGTTAAAGCGGAAGTCTTGCTGGATGGCTACGGTTCGCCGGATCTCAGCGATGAGTTTGTCAATGAACTGACGGCAGCTGGCGTAGTGTTCCGCTACTACGATCCCCGCCCTCGCCTTTTTGGTATGCGCACCAATGTGTTTCGCCGGATGCATCGCAAAATTGTGGTGATCGACGCGCGTATAGCCTTTATTGGCGGGCTGAATTACTCCGCCGAGCATATGTCCAGCTACGGTCCAGAGGCTAAACAGGATTACGCGGTACGCCTTGAAGGGCCGATTGTCGAAGATATTCTCCAGTTTGAGCTGGAAAACCTGCCTGGACAGAGCGCGGCACGACGCTGGTGGCGACGTCATCACAAAGCGGAAGAGAACCGCCAGCCGGGAGAAGCGCAGGTATTGCTGGTCTGGCGCGATAACGAAGAACATCGCGATGATATTGAACGCCATTATCTGAAAATGCTCACTCAGGCGCGGCGGGAAGTGATTATCGCCAACGCCTACTTCTTCCCCGGCTATCGATTTTTACACGCCTTGCGTAAAGCGGCACGGCGCGGGGTGCGGATCAAACTGATCATTCAGGGCGAACCGGATATGCCGATTGTCAGAGTCGGTGCGCGCTTGCTGTATAACTATCTGGTTAAAGGCGGCGTTCAGGTTTTTGAGTACCGCCGCCGCCCGCTCCACGGCAAAGTGGCATTGATGGACGATCACTGGGCGACAGTAGGGTCCAGTAATCTCGATCCGCTCAGTTTGTCACTGAATCTCGAAGCAAATGTCATCATCCACGATCGTCATTTTAACCAGACGCTGCGCGATAATCTGAACGGCATTATTGCCGCAGATTGTCAGCAGGTGGATGAAACCATGCTGCCCAAACGCACCTGGTGGAACCTGACCAAAAGCGTGCTGGCGTTCCACTTTTTACGCCACTTCCCGGCGCTGGTTGGCTGGCTTCCGGCACACACGCCACGTCTGGCGCAGGTTGATCCGCCCGCACAACCGACAATGGAAACGCAGGATCGGGTAGAAACTGAAAACACGGGGGTAAAACCCTGATGAGTAAATCACACCCGCGCTGGCGCTTAGCAAAGAAGATCCTCACCTGGCTGTTTTTTATCGCGGTGATTGTGTTGCTGGTGGTCTACGCCAAAAAAGTGGACTGGGAAGAGGTCTGGAAGGTCATCCGCGACTACAATCGCGTTGCGCTGCTTAGTGCGGTCGGGCTGGTGGTCGTCAGCTATCTGATTTACGGCTGCTATGACCTGCTCGCCCGCTTTTACTGCGGTCACAAACTGGCGAAGCGCCAGGTGATGCTGGTGTCGTTTATCTGCTACGCCTTCAACCTGACGCTCAGTACCTGGGTCGGCGGCATTGGTATGCGCTATCGTTTGTACTCTCGTCTGGGGTTGCCCGGTAGCACTATTACGCGGATTTTCTCGCTCAGTATTACCACCAACTGGCTGGGCTACATTTTACTGGCAGGGATTATCTTTACCGCAGGCGTGGTGGAGTTGCCGGATCACTGGTATGTCGATCAAACTACGCTGCGTATTCTCGGCATTGGCTTACTGATGATTATCGCGGTTTATTTGTGGTTTTGCGCTTTCGCGAAGCACCGCCATATGACCATCAAAGGGCAAAAGCTGGTGCTGCCTTCATGGAAATTCGCCCTCGCTCAGATGCTGATTTCCAGCGTTAACTGGATGGTAATGGGGGCGATTATCTGGCTGTTACTTGGTCAAAGCGTGAACTATTTCTTTGTACTGGGCGTGTTACTGGTTAGTAGTATTGCTGGCGTCATCGTGCATATTCCGGCGGGGATCGGTGTGCTGGAAGCGGTGTTTATCGCACTACTGGCTGGGGAGCATACCTCCAAAGGTACAATTATCGCCGCCCTACTCGCTTACCGTGTGCTGTATTACTTTATCCCACTGCTGCTGGCGCTGATCTGTTACCTGTTGCTGGAAAGCCAGGCGAAGAAGCTACGGGCGAAAAATGAAGCGGCGATGTGAAGTTTAGTTAAGTTCTTTAGTATGTGCATTTACGGCTAATGAAAAAAACGCGTATGCCTTTGCCAGACAAGCGTTATAGCTATCGCGGCAAGTATCCCAAAGAAGCCGATAAAATAGTAATAGAGTGTTAATGCACCTGTAAAAGCGCAACGAACCGGACTCCACAACTCTTCACTATGGCATTTCCCCGCCAATTCAAGGAGCTTATTTCGTCCATGCGAGATAATGCCTGACCATAACACAATCATTAAGCAACTTATTACCCAAATGGGCCGTTCACTCATTAATGCCGCATTCACGATGATTACCAGGGCCAACCCTGTCAACGTCATCATAATGATAAAACGGTGAGAACCAGGATCAACATTAAATAATAAACCGGCCAGCATACTGATTAAAAACATCGCGCCCGCAGTGCTGAACACGATGATAATGGCATATACAGGAACTAAACTTGCAACGACAATCGCCACCAAAGAGAGTAAAAACAGATATATTACGCCCGCGATGGCGGCATTTATCTTGTTGATATCCTTACTTAAGCCATACATACAAAGTAATAATAACCCTATGGCGACATACATTGGTGGTGAATCATATTTGGTTGCCGTAATTTCGAGATACTTAGCTCCCCAGGCTAGTCCTGCGGTTGCCACCAAACCTAAAGCGGTAATGAGCCATATACCGTTTAATATCCTGGCCTCGTGCTGAAAATCTAATTTATTGCTGTTTTGCGAGTATGATTCCATTCTTTTAGTTATCCTTAGAAAAAATATTAATATTCACCATCAATAAATTTAAAACCACGCATACAAAATACTTTTGCATTTATGGATACAGAAAACGCTTCCGCTCGTCCATAAGGCATATTTTATACCTGGTACTTGTTAAGTGTCGTTTTTAGTAAGAAAAAAATCCCGACACATGGCCGGGATAGTGATGGTGAAAAAGAATTAACGGCGGTTGCCGAAGATCCGCAACAACATCAGGAACAGGTTGATGAAGTCCAGATACAAGGTTAACGCGCCAAGAATGGAATATTTGCGCAGGTTCGACGTGTCGCGGGTATCAATCTGCTCACCCATATTTTTCAGTTTCTGCGTGTCATACGCCGTCAATCCGACAAAGACAATCACGCCGATGTAGGTAACTGCCCACATCAATGCTTCGCTTTTCAACCAGAAGTTGACCAGCGATGCCAGCACAATGCCGATTAACGCCATAAACAGCATATTGCCAAAGCCACTTAAATCGCGCTTCGTGGTGTAACCGTACAGGCTCATTGCGCCGAACATCCCGGCAGTAACGACGAAAGTACTGGCGATAGAAGCAGCGGTATAGACAATGAATATACTGGAAAGCGTAAGACCCGTCAGCGCCGAATAAAGCATAAAGAGCATCGTCGTTACACCTGCGCTCAGCTTTTGAATCATCGCTGATAACACAATAACCAATGCTAATTGCGCGATGATCAGACCGATTAAAAAGACACGGTTAGTGAACAACAGCTCCATCACGGCCGCGGAATTAGCCGCATACCAGGCAACAAATGCGGTCAGCAACAAGCCAACGGTCATCCAGCCATAGACTTGAGCCATATAAGTTTGCAAGCCAGCCCGGGGTTGTACGATTGAATCAGAACGTGGGAATCTGTCCATGACGATCTCCTGAAGATATAAGGAATATCTTAAGGATACTGCAAAATGATGAGGCTGTGCATCGACGCAGCGTAAACGTATGTACTGAGCGGTGAAATTGCCGGACGCAGCGGTGCCTTATCCGGCTAACAAAAAACTACCAGCGTTTTGCCGCCTGCTGATCGCTCTCCCGAGCTTCAACCCAGCGGTCGCCTTCCGGCGTGGCTTCGCGCTTCCAGAACGGTGCGCGGGTTTTGAGATAATCCATAATAAACTGCCCGGCTTCAAACGCACTGCTGCGATGCGCACTGGTGACACCGACAAAAACGATTTCATCGCCCGGCCATAATTCCCCGATGCGGTGAATCACAGTGACGCGCCCCAGCGGCCAGCGGTTACGCGCTTCATCAACAATTTCTGCCAGTGCTTTTTCAGTCATCCCCGGATAGTGTTCGAGGGTTAATGCGTTGACGCTGTCGCCCAGGTTATGGTTGCGCACCTTACCAGTAAAGGTGACTACCGCACCGTCTTCGTCACGCTCCGCCAGCCACGGGTACTCTTCTCCTACGCTGAACGGCTGCGGACCAACAACAATTTTGGTTTCTGCCATCTTAACCTCCGGTTACCGGCGGGAAGAAAGCTACTTCGTCGCCGTCAGTCAGCGGATGGTCAAAACTCACCAGCGTCTGGTTGACGGCAGCCAGTAATTTGCCATCTTCCAGCGCCAGCGCCCAGCGATCGCTCTGCGCAGCCATGTGCTGGCGTAACGCTTCAACAGTTGGGAAATCCGCAGCCACTTCGGTTGCATCTGTTCCCACCAACTCGCGCACCTGGGCGAAAAAAAGAACTTTAATCATCCGCTTCCACCTTAAAGTCACCCGACTTGCCGCCGCTCTTCGCCAGCAAACGTACCGGACCAATCACCATATCTTTTTGCACCGCTTTGCACATGTCATAAATGGTCAGCGCCGCCACGGAGGCCGCGGTTAATGCTTCCATTTCGACACCGGTTTTCCCGGTCAGGCGGCATAAGGTTTCTATACGCACCCGATTGTGCTCCGGCTCGGCCTGTAAATTGACTTCAACTTTGCTGAGCATCAGCGGATGACAGAGCGGGATCAGATCCCAGGTGCGTTTTGCCGCCTGAATACCGGCAATACGCGCAGTGGCAAATACGTCGCCTTTGTGGTGGCGACCATCAATAATCATCGCCAGCGTCTCGCTGCGCATGGTGACAAAGGCTTCCGCCCGCGCTTCACGCACGGTTTCCGCTTTGGCGGAGACATCCACCATGTGCGCTTCGCCAGCGGCGTTGATATGGGTCAGTTGCGACATACTTATTTCTTCAAATGTGGATGGAAATTACACGGACGCGTACGGGCATCCAGCTGCGGCGCGATGATATTTTCCCATGCGGTACGGCACGCTTTGGTCGAACCCGGCATGGCGAAAATCAGCGTTTTGTTGGCGACGCCCGCTACCGCACGAGATTGCAACGTGGAAGTGCCAATCTCTTCAAACGACAACATCCGGAACACTTCACCAAAACCTTCAACTTCACGGTCGAACAACGGCAGCAATGCTTCGGGAGCCTGATCACCTTCCGTCAGGCCAGTACCACCCGTAATCAATACCACTTGTACATCGTCGCTGGCGATCCACGCAGATACCTGAGCGCGAATAGCGTAGCGGTTTTCTTTCACAATGGCTTTATCGACAACGTGATGGCCCGCTTCTTGCGCCGAATCGCGCAGATAGTGACCGGAGGTATCGTCTTCTTCACCGCGACGATTAGAAACCGTAAGAATAGCAATACGGGTCGGGATAAATTCAGTGCTTACCTGACTCATCTGATCTCTCCTTTTGACGTTTTAGCCGCCAATGTACGATAAGTTTTGCGTAATACCGGTGTTGTTTTGATGCAGGAAATGGGTCTGTTTCTTCTCCCGCAGCGCCGCTGAAATACGCGCTTCCAGCGCCTGTTGCTGGGTATCGTCTTCCAGCAGATCGCGCAGGTTAACGCCGCCTTCACCAAACAGGCAGAGATGGAGTTTACCAATGGAGGAAACGCGCAGGCGGTTGCAAGTGGCGCAGAAGTCTTTTTCATACGGCATGATAAGGCCAATCTCTCCGGCGTAATCTGGATGGCAAAAGACTTGCGCGGGACCGTCGCTGCGTTGACGTAATTGGTGGATCCAGCCGCGACGCAGTAGCTCGTCACGCAGAACCTGACCAGAGATGTGATGCTTACGGAAGAGCTCGCTGCCCTCGCCCGTTTCCATCAGTTCGATGAAACGCAGCTGGATAGGGCGATGCTGGATCCAGTTCAGAAAGGTGTCGAGCTGGTGATGATTAACATCACGCATCAGCACGGTATTGACTTTGACCTTCTCAAAACCGGCCTCAAATGCAGCATCAATCCCTGCCATGACCTGGTTGAATTTATCCTGCCCGGTAATAGCGTGAAACTGGCGGGCGTCCAGACTGTCGACACTGACGTTAATGCCAGTAAGTCCCGCATCGCGCCAGCTCGCCACATCGCGTTCCAGACGGTAACCATTGGTTGTGACCGCAATCTGGCGGATAGCGTCGTTTTCCCGCACAGCGGCGATGATATCGGTAAAGTCGCGGCGTAAAGACGGCTCTCCTCCTGTCAGGCGCACTTTTTCGGTGCCCAGACTGGCGAAGGCGCGCGTAACCCGGCGAATTTCATCGACGGTAAGAAAGCCTTTATTGGTGACGCCGCTCGGTTTGTAGCCATCCGGCAGGCAGTAGGTGCAACGAAAGTTACACACATCGGTAATCGACAGGCGCAAGTAGTAAAACTTACGCGCAAATGCATCAGTCAGTTGTGAAGCCATGTACACCTTTCCAGATACGGGAGGCGAAGTCATTTCTTCCTTCGCCCTGGTGGCAATCTTTACGAGCATTGTCACGGCCAAAGCACCGTATCAGTTGACCCAGGTGCAGAGGCTAGAGTGTTTAGTGGTTATGCCGATACTAGCGTGTAAATGAGATTTTTACCATCCACACTTTCGCTATGTAATCATGTATATAGCGTCATGATCGTGCTATTTCGCTACAGAATAAGGGAAAATGGCGGTTTTACTTTGATATACATCATCAGGGAGGCATAGCGTGCATCGTCCTTTAGAGGTAGAAGAAAATAGTTTGTATCCTCAATATTGGCAGGTTAATTGCTGTTTCCCCGCAATTTGCGCTACTGTAGCGCGGATAATCTGACTCCAGGAAACTATATGCGCAATCGTACGCTGGCTGATCTTGATCGTGTCGTTGCTCTCGGCGGAGGGCATGGACTGGGACGCGTTCTCTCATCACTTTCGTCTTTGGGTTCTCGTTTAACGGGTATCGTCACCACCACCGATAATGGTGGCTCGACGGGGCGTATTCGCCGTTCAGAAGGCGGCATTGCCTGGGGCGATATGCGCAACTGCCTCAACCAGCTGATAACGGAACCGAGCGTCGCCTCCGCGATGTTTGAATACCGTTTTGGTGGCAATGGCGAACTTTCCGGTCATAATCTCGGAAACTTGATGTTAAAGGCGCTGGATCACCTTAGCGTGCGGCCTCTGGAAGCCATCAATTTAATTCGTAATCTGCTGAAAGTGGATACGCATTTGATTCCAATGTCAGAGCATCCTGTTGATCTGATGGCGATTGACGATCAGGGGCATGAAGTTTACGGCGAGGTCAATATCGACCAGTTAACTACGCCGATTCAAGAGTTATTGTTAACGCCTAATGTACCCGCAACGCGTGAGGCGGTTCACGCTATCAATGAAGCGGATCTCATCATTATTGGGCCTGGCAGTTTTTATACCAGCCTGATGCCAATTCTGCTGCTGAAGGAAATCGCCCAGGCATTACGCCGCACGCCAGCGCCGATGGTTTATATCGGCAATCTGGGGCGTGAGTTGAGTTTACCTGCGGCTAATTTGAAGCTGGAAAGCAAGCTGGCAATTATGGAGCAGTATGTTGGTAAAAAGGTCATTGATGCGGTCATCGTCGGGCCAAAAGTGGATGTCTCGGCGGTGAAAGAGCGGATTGTGATCCAGGAGGTACTGGAGGCCAGCGATATTCCGTATCGTCATGACCGCCAGTTGTTACATAACGCGCTGGAAAAGGCGTTACAGGCTTTAGGTTAACGGAAATCCGAAGGAAAATTCCGGCTTCCTATTGAAGACAAAGTGCGCGTTGTTTATGCCGGATGCGGCGTGAACGCCTTATCCGGCCTACAAACCGCGCAAATTCAATATATTGCGGAGAAAATGTAGGCCTGATAAGCGTAGCGCATCAGGCTGTTTTCCGTTTGTCATCAGTCTTCTTCGCTATCCTGTTACGATGCCGCGATAAACAGCTCACGCAGCTGATGCAACTGGTCACGAATTTGCGCCGCTTCTTCGAACTCCAGATTCTGCGCGTGTTGCATCATCAACCCTTCCAGCTCATGGATTTTCTGCTGCAACGCTTTAGGCGACATATCCATCGGCACATTATCCGGCTCAACAATCGGGCGCGATTTTCCTCTGCCCTTCGCTTTGGTTTTGGCAATGTTCTGCCCCAGCGCCAGGATATCGACCACTTTCTTGTTCAAGCCTTGCGGCGTAATTCCGTGTTCCTCGTTGTACTTCTGCTGTTTCTCACGGCGACGTTCGGTTTCGCCAATCGCTTTCGCCATTGATGGGGTGATCTTATCGCCGTAGAGAATCGCTTTACCGTTAACGTTACGTGCCGCACGACCAATGGTCTGGATCAACGAACGTTCGGAACGCAGGAAGCCTTCTTTGTCAGCGTCGAGGATCGCCACCAGCGACACTTCCGGCATATCCAGACCTTCGCGCAGTAAGTTGATCCCTACCAGCACGTCGAACTCACCCAGACGCAAGTCGCGGATAATCTCCATACGTTCGACGGTGTCGATATCTGAGTGAAGATAACGCACGCGCTCGCCATGTTCTTCGAGATATTCGGTAAGATCTTCCGCCATCCGCTTGGTCAGTGTGGTGACCAGTACGCGTTCGTTAATTGCCGCTCGCTGACGAATCTCCGAAAGAAGATCATCAACCTGTGTCGCCACCGGCCGCACTTCGATAATCGGGTCAAGCAATCCGGTTGGACGCACCACCTGATCCACCACATCGCCGCCGGATTTTTCCAGCTCGTAATTACCCGGCGTCGCCGAAACATAGATGGTTTGCGGCGCTAATGCTTCGAACTCTTCAAACTTAAGCGGACGGTTATCCAGCGCTGATGGCAGGCGGAAGCCGTACTCCACCAGTGTCTCTTTACGCGCCCGGTCACCGCGATACATGCCGCCAATTTGTGGAATGGTGACGTGAGATTCATCGACGACCAGCAGCCCATCGGCAGGCAGGTAATCAAACAGCGTCGGCGGTGGCTCACCCGGTCCACGACCGGAGAGGAAGCGCGAGTAGTTTTCAATCCCCGAACAGTAGCCCAGCTCGTTCATCATCTCCAGATCAAACTGGGTACGCTGGGTCAGCCGCTGCTCTTCCAGCAGTTTGTTGTTTTCCAACAGCACTTTGCGTCTGGCGGCCAGCTCTTCTTTGATCTCCTCCATCGCCTGTACGATGCGCTCGCGCGGTGTGACGTAGTGCGTTTTCGGGTAGATGGTAAAACGTGGAATAGTGGAAACAATCTGCCCGGTCAGCGGGTCAAATAACGACAATCGTTCCACTTCCTCGTCAAACAGTTCCACGCGAAGTGCAATGTCATCCGATTCTGCCGGGAAGATATCTATCACCTCGCCACGAACGCGGAAAGTACCACGCTGGAATGCTTGATCATTACGAGCGTATTGCAGCTCCGCCAGTCGGCGCAGAATCGCGCGCTGATCGATAATCATACCGACCGTGAGATGGAGCATCATCTTGAGATATAAATCAGGATCGCCCAGACCATAAATCGCGGAAACAGACGCCACCACAACCACATCACGCCGCTCCAGCATCGCTTTGGTGGCGGACAAACGCATCTGCTCAATATGTTCGTTAACCGAGGCATCTTTCTCAATGAAAGTGTCGGAACTCGGTACATAGGCTTCCGGCTGATAGTAGTCGTAGTAGGAAACGAAATATTCCACCGCGTTTTCCGGGAAGAACTCTTTCATTTCGCCATACAGCTGGGCCGCCAGCGTTTTGTTGGGCGCAAGTACCATGGTTGGGCGCTGAAGGTCAGCAATGACATTGGCAATGGTGAAGGTTTTCCCTGAGCCAGTCACGCCAAGTAACGTCTGGTGCGCCAGGCCATCTTCCAGCCCCTCTTCGAGACGTCGAATCGCCTCTGGCTGATCGCCAGAAGGTTTAAAAGCGGAATTCAGTTTGAACGGTTTACTCATGAGTCGCTACCTGAAGGAGTTGGGCGGGCAGGTATGTAATTTTACTCGTCGTACTTAATTATGCCAACAAATTATACTGGATAAAAAAACAGTTCATCACCATAATATTTCTGATACAGCGTAAACTCCGCTGTCAATCATGAGCAAAATTTACTCTGTGGCGAGATAAAACTCCGGCCTTACCGGGTTATCCCCAAAGCAACGGCTTTTTTAACATTTGTCAAGATGAGTGATGACAGTTTTATGGCAAGAGATGCCTGTTCAGTGACTGCCATTGCATTTATCTAACCAGTTAAAAAATAAAAGATATTTCTTTGAGCCGTCTTTAACGCCAATTCGCGTGCAAGCCGCGTATTCTCTCGCTTGCCTCGTGTTTTCTAACTCTAATACACATGGTTATCCACAGGAATAGTGGATAACTGTCTCCAGCCCCTATCCCCCGCCGCCTGGGCAATTCCCACATTCGCCGCATGAGGCGGAAGTAAAATTTTTTTCGTGATTATTTTAGAATTTAATTGGTTAAATTGCAGTCAATCGAAGACGCGATCTCGCTCGCAATTTAACCAAATACAGAATGGCTACAACAAGGCAAGGTTTATGTACTTTCCGGTTGCCGCATTTTCTGGATTTTCTGCAAGCCAGGGGATCTCTCCCAGCAGCGGCGCGGGAATCATGCGGGTGAGCGTGGTCATATATTCAGCGTGACGTTTTCCCGGAGGCGTAACATCGTTCGCCACCCAACCCGCCAGAGTCAGTCCGGCGTGTTGTATTACCTGTGCAGTCAACATCGCGTGATTAATACAGCCGAGTTTCACACCAACTACCAGTATCACCGGCAGTTGTTCCTGTGTTACCCAATCTGCAAAAGTGAAAGTGTCAGAAAGCGGCGTAAACCAGCCGCCAGCACCTTCCACTAACACCCAGTCAGCCTGTTGTTCAAGCGCGCGTAATCCGGCGCTCATTACCAATGATTCTATCGGTCTGCCCTCTTGCGCGCTGATGATGTGCGGCGAAGTGGGTTCTGCGAAGGTGTAAGGATTTACTGTTGCGTAATCCAGCTGCAGGCTGCTGTTGCGCTGTAACGCCAGCGCGTCGCTATTGCGTAAACCTTCCGGGGTCTTTTCGCTGCCAGAGGCGACCGGTTTATAACCTGCCGTCCGGTAGCCTGCTGCCTTTGCGGCTTGTAAAAGTGCACAACTGGCGACAGTTTTCCCCACTTCGGTATCCGTTCCGGTGACAAAATAACGTTTACTCACGAGCAATCACTCCCAAAAAAAGATGATACGTCAGAGGATATCGCCCCTGCTGTTGCGGCCAGGCCAGTTGCAATCGCTGCAACTGCGAACGCGTTAATATTCGCGGGTCGCGCCCTTCATGAAGATGCGTGGCACCGATGCCTTTCAGCGAACGCATGGCACTGAGCGCATCATCAAACCACAGCGTGATGGGCTGAATATGATGTTGATAATGCACGCCGTTCAGCGACTGTTCGATTTCATCTGGCGGTAAAAAGCGATTAGCATGCGGACGCTCGTCCACCGCCTGCCACGCCTGATGCAGTTCGGGTAACGATCCCTGCACCAGCGTGGTAAACGCGACCACGCCTTTGGGGCGCACCACCCGATACAGCTCGCGGAGTGCCGTGGATAAATTACCGCACCACTGCACTGCGAGATTGCTCCATGCAAGATCGAACGTCGCAGTCGCTAACGGCAGGGATTCGATATCTCCCGCCAGATAATGGTCTGCGGCATCCTTCTGGCGTGCCTGAACAAGCATTGGCGGCGAGAGATCTAAGGCCGTCACCTGCGCGTGACGTTCCCGCCAGTGGCGGCTCATCCAGCCAGGTCCACAACCCGCGTCCAGTACGTGGGTGTATTTACGCTGTGGAAGCATTGCCAGTAAGGCGTCAGCACTCTGGCGCTGTAGATCTGCATGTTGCTCATAGTGTGCGGCTGCCCGACCAAATGCCGCTGCAATGGCTTGTTTATTAACCGTTGCCATGCAGCACCTCCAGCAGACGGTCGATATCCTGCATTTCATGCGCAGCGGTTAGCGTTAAGCGCAGTCGCGCAGTACCAGCGGGTACGGTTGGCGGGCGAATCGCCGTGACCCAGCAGCCTTGCTGGCGCAGTTTTTCTGCCAGTTGTAACGCACGGCTGTTATCACCGACAATCAATGGCTGGATGGCGCTGCATGAATCAGCAAGCGTAAACGGCAAATCCTGTACTCCGGCACGAAAACGCGTAATGAGTGCCGCCAGTTTTTCGCGCCGTGCATCACCCTCATCACTGCGAATGACCGCCAGCGACGCACGTAATGCCTGCGCCTGAGCGGGCGGCATACTGGTGCTGTAGATAAGGTGGCGGGCGAATTGCAGCAGATAATCCGCCACCGTACTGGAGCAAAGCACCGCTGCCCCGCTGACGCCAAATCCTTTGCCAAAAGTCACTACCAGCAATTCTGGTTTTACCTTTTGCAGCCAGCAGCTGCCGCGCCCCTGCTCCCCGATAACGCCCGTGCCGTGGGCATCATCGACCATCAACCAGCCATTGTGCTGTTGCGTTACCTGCTGGATTTCCGCCAGTGGCGCACTATCGCCGTCCATGCTGAACACGCCTTCTGTCACCACCATTTGCTGCCCCGGACAGGGGGAAGCAAGCAATCGCGCCAAATGAGTGACATCGTTATGAGCAAAACGGCGAAGCTGCGACGGGCTTAAACTGGCAGCTTCCAGCAATGAGGCATGGCTAAGCCGGTCGGCAGCAATACGGTCCTCTTTCGCCATCATCGCGGCAATAACTGCCTGATTAGCGGCGAAACCAGAGATAAACAGCAGTGCCCGCGAATAGCCAAGCCACTCGGCCAGCTCTTCTTCCAGTGCCTGATGCACCACGCTATAACCGCTGACGTGACCGGAGCCGCCGCTACCGATGCCAAATTGCTCCGCCCCCTGCTGCCAGGCACGGATAATTTGCGGATGATGGCTTAAACCTAAATAATCGTTACTGGAAAAGTTCAGATACTGGCGATCATCCGCCACCAGCCAGCGTCCAGCTCCTTGCGCCACCGGATAACGGCGACGCAGGGCATCGGCAGCACGCCGCGCATCGAGCGCCGCGTTGATTTTCTCCTGCCAGCTCATAATGCTGCCGCGTTGTAATATTCGTCGGTGTCCGGGGTCATCAGCGCCTGTTCAAGACGTTGCTGTTGTTCGTTATCCCCTGCCAGCACGGCAGTTTGCTGCGGATTTAGCCCCAGTTTGCGGAACAGTTGCAGGTCTTTATCTTCTTCCGGATTCGGCGTGGTCAGCAGTTTGCAACCGTAGAAAATCGAGTTTGCGCCTGCCATAAAGCACATCGCCTGAGTCTGTTCGTTCATCTGCTCGCGTCCGGCAGAAAGGCGCACGTAAGAGGTTGGCATCATGATCCGCGCGACCGCAATGGTGCGAATAAAATCAAAGGCATCGACATCATCGTTATCGGCAAGCGGCGTGCCTTTCACCTTCACCAGCATGTTGATTGGCACGCTTTCCGGCGGCGTCGGCAGGTTTGCCAGTTGCAGCAATAATCCGGCGCGATCTTTTACCGTTTCGCCTAAGCCCACAATGCCGCCAGAACAGACTTTGATCCCGGCATCGCGCACTTTTTCCAGCGTATCGAGGCGTTCCTGATAAGTGCGTGTGGTGATGATATTGCCGTAAAACTCCGGCGAGGTGTCCAGGTTGTGGTTGTAGTAATCCAGCCCGGCGTTCGCGAGGCGCTGCGCCTGAGATTCACTCAACGTGCCCAGCGTCATACACGCCTCCAGCCCCATCGCTTTTACCCCCTGCACCATTTGTTCCAGGTACGGCATATCGCGTTCGTGGGGATTCTTCCACGCCGCGCCCATACAGAAGCGCGTCGATCCTGCCGCTTTCGCTTTGCGCGCCGACTCCAGCACCTGTTCAACTTCCATCAACCGCTCGGCTTCCAGCCCGGTTTTGTAGCGCGAGCTTTGCGGGCAGTATTTGCAATCTTCCGGACAAGCTCCGGTCTTAATCGACAGCAACGTGCTGACCTGCACCTGACGAGGATCGAAATGCTGGCGATGCACCTGCTGCGCTTCAAACAGCAGATCCAGCAACGGTTTTTCAAATAATTCTGTGACTTGCGACAATGTCCAGCGTGGGCGGTGAGCCATGGGGCTTCTCCAAAACGTGTTTTTTGTTGTTAATTCGGTGTAGACTTGTAAACCTAAATCTTTTCAATTTGGTTTACAAGTCGATTATGACAACGGACGATCTTGCCTTTGACCAACGCCATATCTGGCACCCATACACATCCATGACCTCCCCTCTGCCGGTTTATCCGGTGGTGAGCGCCGAAGGTTGCGAGCTGATTTTGTCTGACGGCAGACGCCTGGTTGACGGTATGTCGTCCTGGTGGGCGGCGATCCACGGCTACAATCACCCGCAGCTTAATGCGGCGATGAAGTCGCAAATTGATGCCATGTCGCATGTGATGTTTGGCGGTATCACCCATGCGCCAGCCATTGAGCTGTGCCGCAAACTGGTGGCGATGACGCCGCAACCGCTGGAGTGCGTTTTTCTCGCGGACTCCGGTTCCGTAGCGGTGGAAGTGGCGATGAAAATGGCGTTGCAGTACTGGCAAGCCAAAGGCGAAGCGCGCCAGCGTTTTCTGACCTTCCGCAATGGTTATCATGGCGATACCTTTGGCGCGATGTCGGTGTGCGATCCGGATAACTCAATGCACAGTCTGTGGAAAGGCTACCTGCCAGAAAACCTGTTTGCTCCCGCCCCGCAAAGCCGCATGGATGGCGAATGGGATGAGCGCGATATGGTGGGCTTTGCCCGCCTGATGGCGGCGCATCGTCATGAAATCGCGGCGGTGATCATTGAGCCGATTGTCCAGGGCGCAGGCGGGATGCGCATGTACCATCCGGAATGGTTAAAACGAATCCGCAAAATATGCGATCGCGAAGGTATCTTGCTGATTGCCGACGAGATCGCCACTGGATTTGGTCGTACCGGGAAACTGTTTGCCTGTGAACATGCAGAAATCGCGCCGGACATTTTGTGCCTCGGTAAAGCCTTAACCGGCGGCACAATGACCCTTTCCGCCACACTCACCACGCGCGAGGTTGCAGAAACCATCAGTAACGGTGAAGCCGGTTGCTTTATGCATGGGCCAACTTTTATGGGCAATCCGCTGGCCTGCGCGGCAGCAAACGCCAGCCTGGCGATTCTCGAATCTGGCGACTGGCAGCAACAGGTGGCGGATATTGAAGTACAGCTGCGCGAGCAACTTGCCCCCGCCCGTGATGCCGAAATGGTTGCCGATGTGCGCGTACTGGGGGCCATTGGCGTGGTCGAAACCACTCATCCGGTGAATATGGCGGCGCTGCAAAAATTCTTTGTCGAACAGGGTGTCTGGATCCGGCCTTTTGGCAAACTGATTTACCTGATGCCGCCCTATATTATTCTCCCGCAACAGTTGCAGCGTCTGACCGCAGCGGTTAACCGCGCGGTACAGGATGAAACATTTTTTTGCCAATAACGAGAAGTCCGCGTGAGGGTTTCTGGCTACACTTTCTGCAAACAAGAAAGGAGGGTTCATGAAACTCATCAGTAACGATCTGCGCGATGGCGATAAATTGCCGCATCGTCATGTCTTTAACGGCATGGGTTACGATGGCGATAATATTTCACCGCATCTGGCGTGGGATGATGTTCCTGCGGGAACGAAAAGTTTTGTTGTCACCTGCTACGACCCGGATGCGCCAACCGGCTCCGGCTGGTGGCACTGGGTAGTTGTTAACTTACCCGCTGATACCCGCGTATTACCGCAAGGGTTTGGCTCTGGTCTGGTAGCAATGCCAGACGGCGTTTTGCAGACGCGTACCGACTTTGGTAAAACCGGGTACGATGGCGCAGCACCGCCGAAAGGCGAAACTCATCGCTACATTTTTACCGTTCACGCGCTGGATATAGAACGTATTGATGTCGATGAAGGTGCCAGCGGCGCGATGGTCGGGTTTAACGTTCATTTCCACTCTCTGGCAAGCGCCTCGATTACTGCGATGTTTAGTTAATCACTCTGCCAGATGGCGCAATGCCATCTGGTATCACTTAAAGGTATTAAAAACAACTTTTTGTCTTTTTACCTTCCCGTTTCGCTCAAGTTAGTATAAAAAAGCTGAACGTGAAACATTAAAACCATTAATATCAATGTGTTACAATATCTTTAGTCTAAAAAATAGACTACATGATGCTACAAAACACAACATATCCAGTCACTATGAATCAACTACTTAGATAGTATTAGTGACCTGAGACAGAGCATTAGCGCAAGGTGATTTTTGTCTTCTTGCGCTAATTTTTTATTATCAAACATGTCGCACTCCAGAGAAGCACAAAGCCTTGCAATCCAGTGCAAAGATTTGTGTGCCTCAGTTTTGTCTAAGTGTTCTACTGAAAACATAGTAAAATCGGCAACAGCTGGAAATCATTCAATACTCGCACTATCGAAAGTTCACCAGCCAACCGCAGCACGTTCTTGCATACGACGTGCTGCGATTTTCTTTATGATTTATGCACAATGGACAATTTGAAATTATTGATGATTGTATGGTGCATCGTTTTCTGAACCTACACTGATTTTTTGGTATAGCCTTGCCTAGCCAGTCTTACCGGATCAAACCCTTCGCTATTGCAATACTAACCAAAATCATCAATTTGACAGCGATTAACCAGAATAATAGTATACTATTACCAGTAAGAAATTATCGTTATTTGTAGCGATACATATTATATATATCATTCTCAGGTGCGTACATGATTATCAACCAGGTACCTATAAAAATAAAAATCTTCATCTTTTTATTTTCATGCATCTCTATTATATTTTTATTACTGCATGAAAATAATGGAATATACATAACACAAACAACACAAATAAGTTATAGTGTTTTCATTATTGGGCTTTTTTTCATAAACCTGATGATTTTTATTTTTCTATTGCTTTACTATGTTTCTAATCAGAGACAAAGTTATCTCTTAATTCTTTCATTCGCGTTTTTGAGCAACACGTATTATTTATTAGAAGTGGCTATTATTTCTTTATCTCCGTTAGGTAACGATTTATCTACAATCTATCAGAAATCAAATGATATCGCAATATATTATCTATTCCGTCAGTTCAGCTTTATATCTATAATCTTTCTGGCTGTTTATTCCACCAATGTTAAAAATAAAAGTGTTTTAGAAGATAAAAGAAACATAATAATTGTTGTTTTGTCAATATTAATTCTTTTTATTACTCCGTTTGTAGCAAAAAATCTAAGCAGTGACAATATAAAATATAGTCTTAATATTATACAATACTCGCTGAATCGTCATTTGTCGACGTGGAATATCGTGTACACCAAAATAATATCAGTATTTTGGCTTGTATTACTTATCAGCTCATGCATCAGCATACGTAATTACTCAAAAATATGGCTGTGTATAATACTTATTTGTATAGTATCAGTATGCAATAATCTAATTTTATTGTATTTTATTGATAAATCCCATCCTGCATGGTACATGACAAAATTTCTTGAATTGATATCAATGATTTATATCATTTCAACACTCATGTATTATGTTTTCAGGAAATTAAATCATGCTAATCATATGGCAATTCATGATCCACTAACGAATACATACAATAGAAGATACTTTATTGACTCATTGAAGAATATATCAAAACACCATGATTTCTCAGTAATAATGTTAGATATTGACAATTTCAAAAGCATCAATGACAAATGGGGGCATCATATGGGTGATCAAGTCATAGTAATGGTTACCAGAATAATAAAAAAATCCATCAGGAAAGAGGATATATTAGGGCGCTTAGGCGGTGAGGAGTTCGGTATTATCATTAAAGGTAATACTCAAAAGCTCTTGCTATCAATTGCAGAGCGAATCAGAAAAAACATTGAAGAGCAATGCTCGGAAAAATTATTATCGCATGGACCTGAGAAAATAACTGTCAGTATTGGTTGCTTTACTTCAAAAGAGAATAATCTCAGTCCATCTGAAATGTTAGTCAATGCCGATAAAGCGTTATATCAAGCCAAAAGAACCGGAAAAAACAAGGTGATAACTCACTCAAAATAAACACCTTTTTAAAATACAGCCCCAATAAACTGCAGAATATTATCCCATATAATATCCTGCAGTTCGTAATGCACTATTCGATAATGGGTCCTGTTGGCCATTCAATATCCGGTGCAGTTGATGTATCAACACGGTTCAGCAACACCCGATACTTTTTCCAGGCTTCCACCACCAGCACGACAAGATGCCGCATACAGTGACCCAGTCAGTCCAGTTTCCAGACAACCAGTGCGTCACCTTTTTGAAGGCGCTTTAAAGCACGTTTTAATCCAGGTCGGCCTGTCCTTATTCCGCTTAATTTATCTTCAAATATTTGTTCACATCCTGCACAAACAAGAGCGTTTCGTTGCAGGTCTGTATTCTGGTCATTTGTTGATACCCTTACATAGCCAATCAGCACGCTGAATCTCCCGTCCAAAAGCACAAATCATGCCATGCAGGCCAGAAACCGCCATTATCTAAAACCTCGGTTTACAGGAAACGGTAAACAGGGCCAGGAACGCCGTGCAAAAGAATGGCGATACCTTGTCCGGTGGGCTTACTTTTGAAAACGACTCAATCCTTGCCTGGATTAGAAATACTGACTGGGCAAAGATTGGTTTTAAAAATAATGCCGACAGCGACACTGATTCATACATGTGGTTTGAAACAGGCGACAACGGCAATGAATATTTCAAATGGAGAAGCCGCCAGAGCACCACAACAAAAGACCTGATAACTCTTAAATGGGATGCTTTGTCTGTCCTTGTTAAAGCCCTTTTCAGCAGTGAAGTAAAAATATCGACAGTCAATGCACTGAGGATATTTAATTCATCTTTTGGTGCTATTTTTCGTCGTTCTGAAGAATGCCTGCATATCATCCCTACACGAGAGAATGAGGGAGAAAATGGTGATATAGGGCCACTACGCCCCTTTACGCTTAATCTCAGAACTGGTCGGATAAGCATGGGGCATGGTCTTGATGTTACAGGGGATATATTTGCAAACCGTTTTGCAATTAACAGTAGTACCGGCATGTGGATTCATATGCGTGACCAGAATGTTATTTTGGGACGCAATGCGGTATCCACCGATGGTGCGCAGGCATTACTTCGTCAGGACCACGCTGATCGCAAATTTATGATTGGTGGACTGGGGAATAAGCAATTTGGCATCTACATGATTAATAACTCAAGGACAGCCAATGGCACCGATGGTCAGGCGTACATGGACAACAATGGCAACTGGCTTTGCGGTGCGCAAGTTATTCCCGGCAATTATGGTAATTTTGACTCACGTTATGTGAGAGATGTCCGACTTGGTACACGTGTTGTTCAGACTATGCAAAAAGGCGTGATGTATGAGAAATCAGGTCATGCAATTACGGGGCTTGGCATTATCGGTGCAGTTGATGGCGATGATCCGGCAGTATTCAGACCAATACAAAAATACATCAATGGCACATGGTATAACGTCGTACAGGTGTAATTTATGCAGCATTTAAAAAATATTAAGTCTGGAAATCCAAAAACAAAAGAACAATATCAGCTAACAAAGAATTTTGATGTTATCTGGTTATGGTCCGAAGACGGAAAAAACTGGTATGAGGAAGTGAAAAACTTTCAGCCAGACACAATAAAGATTGTTTACGATGCAAATAATATTATTGTCGCCATCACCAAAGATGCCTCCACGCTTAACCCTGAAGGTTATAGCGTCGTTGAGGTTCCAGATATTACAGCCAACCGCCGCGCTGATGATTCCGGTAAGTGGATGTTTAGGGACGGAGCTGTGGTTAAACGGATTTATACGGCAGACGAGCAACAACAACAGGCCGAATCACAAAAGGCCGCATTGCTTTCCGAAGCTGAATCAGTCATCCAACCGCTGGAACGCGCTGTCAGGCTGAATATGGCAACAGACGAGGAACGCACACGACTGGAAGCATGGGAACGCTACAGTGTTCTGGTCAGCCGTGTGGATACGGCAAATCCTGAATGGCCACAAAAACCAGAGTAAAAATTAAGGCCCGATAGCGGGCCTTCTCTCATTCTGGTTGTTCGGGAAACGTTACTGGCAGGCCGGAAGTGTCTGTAGATTCGACTTTCTGCGCATAGAGCATCCACTCGGTTAATTTTTGTTTATTCTCGTCGGACATGATGCCCAGCCGTAGCTGTGAGTCCCATAGCTGGGTTTTATCCCTGACAAGTTGCAACAGGCTTTGCTTTTCATTTTCCGCTTGTTGCCTCTGCTCTTCCTCGGTATAAGTTCGCTTTATCACTACGCCATCTTTGAACATCCATTTCCCCGAAATATCAGCCCGGCGATTTGCTGTAATATCAGGTAATTCAACGACGCTTGCACCCTCTGGATTAATTGCTGAAACATCCTTTTCAATACAAATAATAACGCCGTTATGGTCATAGACCATTTTCAAAGTGTCTGGCTGGAAATTCTTTTGTTCCTCATACCAGTTTTTTCCATCATCTGAATAAAGCCATTTGATGTTAAATTGCTTTGTTAGCTGGTATTGCTCTTTTGTTTTAGGGTTGCCAGCAGTAATGTTTTTTAAGTGCATCATCGTTAAATACTCCCCGCGTTATACCACGTCCCATTAATGCAATACTGAATTGGCCTTGCCTGAGTTGTATCAATTAATTCATCACGGTTTCCGTTAACTGAACCCGTAACGACATAACCTGACCTGTCAGACCAGCCGGGGCCTTTCCATGTCTGAACAGATGACAGACCGCCAAGGCGAATACCTGTAATAAACCTTGAGTTACATTCTGCCTGCGTATATGCACCAACATCCCCCGCAGAGGGTTTGCGTGTTGTGGTGTAAAACTCTGACCAGTTAGCTTCAAAGCCATAACCATCACGCGCTGAACGATAAAAAATACCGCCGTTCCTGTAATTCACGCGGAACTGTACAGCAGGGCAACTCCCCGCATTCATATTGAAGTGGAGGATTAATGTCGATGCACCACTGATATCTGCATCATAAACACCGCTATTCCAGTTCCAGCCAACAGCTTTATCATTTGCGACCCTGCGTCCTGTTTGCCCTAAAGCAAATGCAGGCTGCTGGTTTTTCGTGTTGTAGTCTCGTCGCCAGCCAGGAGCGTAAGCATCACCATGATTAATATAAGTGAATTGAGCGTTAGTAATTCCGCCACCGCTGGACGTGCTCGGCGTAGTAACGCGTATGGTCATTGCGCCGCGAGTGCCAATAACTTCCACCACAGCACCTGCAAGACAAATATTTCCGCAACCTGTATCTGTAATAACCTTATTATTTGCATAAGCCCATGAGCCTTTGCACATCCAGTAAGGATGGTTAAATGCCCCCTGACTCTCCAGCCACGAAATAAATTGCGCAGTTGTCCAGACCTGACTATCGCCACCAATATTCAGCCATGCGCTATATGCGCGGCAGGCACCAATGTTTTTGGTGAAGGTATCTTTTCCCGGAATATCTGCGCCGTTCTGGTTTTTCTGTAATGCGCCAGAAGCCTGATTTACCGTTTCCTGTAAACCGAGGTATTCGATAACGGCAGCAACGGTCGATTTCGCAAGAATATCCCGCCCGACTTTTGTCAGGGTTGCCAGGCTGGCGACATCATTCCCCGTAAAATACGGAAATCTGTCTGCCGCAGTAGCAAGCCCGGCCAGCGCCGTCAGGGTGGCATCTTTCGGTTGCTTACCCGCAAGCGCGTTAGTCATGGTGGTCGCAAAATTCGGGTCGTTGCCCAGCGCCGCCGCTAACTCGTTCAGCGTATTCAGTGCGTCAGGCGACGAGTCTACAAGGGCGGCAATCGCGGCCATCACATAAGCCGTACTTGCGATCTGAGTATTATTAGTACCTTTTGGCGCAGTTGGCGTTGTTGGCGTTCCGGTCAGTGCAGGACTATTTAAGGGCGCTTTCTTGTTCGTTTCATCCATTACCGCCTTAACCGCTTTTGGTGTCGCAGCCAGCGTTTCAGACGGGCTGTTAGTGGCGCTACTGAGCTGAACTATCCCTTTTCGTGCCGTCGTTGCGTCCTGAGCGGTATATTTTGCGTTAGCAAGGTCATATGCTGCCTTTACTGCTTTCGGCGTTGCAGCCTGCGTTTCAGACGTGCTGTTGGTTGCACTACTAAGCTGAACCACACCTTTTTTCGTCGTACTCGCATCTTCCAGAGATACGGCATCAGCAATATCCTCTGCCCGTTTTGCCGCTGTTTCGGCACGCGTTGCCGCGGATTCAGCAGCAACTTTGCTCTGAGATGCAGCCGTCGCACTGCCTGCCGCCTCTGATGCTTTCGTTGTTGCTGTCGTGGCACTACCTTTCGCTGCTGACGCTTGTCTGGTCGCCTCATCTTTTGAAGCAGACGCAGATGATGCCGATGACGCCGCTG